>Ga0210059_1000245_pt1 | contig 60200 bp, 37 predicted proteins | sample Ectturendosymbi2_FD_188042 | JGI IMG/M metagenome (GOLD analysis project Ga0210059, IMG submission 188042) | Ecteinascidia turbinata endosymbiont from Florida, USA - Sample 2 (SPAdes) (version 2) | ecosystem: Host-associated > Tunicates > Ascidians > Unclassified | place: Key West, Florida... | reverse complement strand
GACCACACCACACTACATCTTTTAATTTATAGGACATTTTTTTCTCAGTTTACAAAGTAATTTTGTATTATTGCTGTAGCGCTGAAATAACTGTTAATAAGCAAGGCTACATCCATGCTTCTTATCATGTAGCAGAAATGGCAATTTTTGAGTATTATGAATACTCATTTTTTCTACAGATATTTCAGGTATTTGAAGCTTGACTAGTAAAAGGTAGACTTGGTAGGTGATGTTTAAGCTTTTTTGCCAGCTCTTAGCCAGTACAACTTGAACCGTTTTTTCTTAGCACAGATTTAATCAATTGTGTGCTGCAGTAGAAATGTTTTCGATAAAGTACATGATGAAATATTTCCTACTATTGCACATTTTTCAAACAACTAGTGTCAATAAACAAACTTTAGTGTCAATGCAAGATGAGGGCAGCCTTGACTCATCCAGCCTCAAAGCTTGCCAAAACAAGTCTCTAATTGGATGCTTTTGTATGCAATGATTTTGCAGTTAAAAGGATGAAATTTAAAACAAATTTAGTGTTTTGAATCTTCTTGGTTGTTGTTTATAGTTTCATGGATTCCCACAAAGACATGAATATGAACAAATTCAGGATACCAACTACCAAGCATTTTTTCAAATGGGGCAAGTGTGAAACTTTCAGATTGGTAAACTGTGTAGTTTATTGATGGTGAATCCAGAGAAAAGGGACGCGAAAACAAAGTGGGGGCGATGCCAACTTGCTATTGCCTAACTTTTAGCCATGTCTTCCCAACTTTCAGTGCTTTCAAAGATGTATATCATGAACACCCTTTTGCATTTTCTCCTGCTGTTTCAGTTTTGCCGTAGTCTGAGGAACATATCCTTGGGTGACTGTATCTTAGGCAAATCAAACGTGATTATCACGATTGGCTGATTATGATGACGTCATCAGAGGGCCCCCCTTTTTAGTCTTGCCTCGGGCCCCCCCAACCCTAAACCCACCACTTGTTGTACCACTGTATTTTGTGTAGCAGCTTGGGCGATGAGGGTCGCGCTGCTTCGTGTAAACCGTGTATCTTGTGTCAAATGTCTTGAACCGTAATAGTCGCGTTAAACAAAGTTCCGCAACAACTAATGTCACTGGCTGTAACAGACTCAAAGTAAAAGTATTAGGCCGACTGCCATGATCACAAAATGCAGATACTACATGCAAATACAAATGCTACATCATGCGTTGTTTACTGTGCCTACGATATGGATCACGTGTCTGCAATAAATAATTATTAATATTATTAAACCATGATAATGTGTTCATAATATTTTCTTCCCTGCTGCTTCCTCAGTGACAAGCAAAGTCTCAGCTCCACCTGCATGTTAGGTGGAGCACTGGATACCTAAAATGTAGCATACCACCATAGGAAACACAATTGAAACAGAACACTTACGCCAATATTGATCATCACTGAAGTAAAAAAATCTAATTTCTTGTGTGTAAACGAACTGGGTTTGTTTTGTCAATCAGATATTTGGAGATTTTGTAAAAGTGACTCTGACTCGAGTCGAGTCAATCGGTAAAAAACATGACTCTAGTCGAGTAACCATCGTTTCTCAATGTGACCCCAGTCGAGTCACGGAAAGTTGTGACGCGAGTCGAGTCATTGACTCGAGTCACGCTATTACTGGATTTACGGCTGGTTTTGCTTGTATGCGATGTTATGAACAAAAATTGAAGCTTTAGCGCCCTCCAGCCATTTCAACATCAGTGCAGCAAACACTGGTGGTTTCCCTTATTCCATCGACTGACTGATAATCATGGTAGGGCAGTTGAATATTTTATGTCATTTTCATTTATCTGTTGAAATCAGCCAAAGTAGATGGTCTGTATTGATGATTTGAACCTCTGTGCTATGTGCTGTGCTTGTCAACTGTATTCGCTTTTCAACAATTGATGAGATGTAGATGTAAATTGTAAGCTGGGCCGCTGATACAGAACTTGCTTTGAAGTCCTGGGTTGCTGCAGGCCAGATGAAGTGGGCCAAAATATCTTGAAACTACTCCACTTTCGACCTCACCCCAAAAAAACGAAACCCAAAACTAAAAGCTTGTTTTCAGTGCAGACTCTTAAGATTTGCCGAGACTTTTGAGGGTTTGAACAGCTTTCTAGAACATCGCCTGGCAAGTGAAGTTACGAAGTTGCTAAGACACCCTGGAATCCTATTTTTCACTGAAAACTACTGGCAGCAAAGGTGTTAATGACCAACTTTGTGGTTCTGCCACATTCTTCTGCATTGCTAAAAATAATAATTTCACTTGTTACAACAAAACAAGCTTGCTAGTACATTTAAGAATAAGGGAAAGTTGTTGGCAAAACAAGCATTGTTAACACATTTAACTGCTGGTGTACAAATATATCGTACCTAGAAATCCTGCGTTAGCTGCAATTTTTATGCCACTTTATAACTTGCCAGTTGATTGTGCTGGACAGCTGGTCAAACCCTCAAAAGATGGGTAAGTCTTCTAAAATGCAATGAAAAAAAATTTGGTATTGTTTTTTTTGTGTGCCATCATAATTGTGGTAGGTTTGGGGTCATTTTGGCTAAGGTTACTTGGCCCTGGGCCCGGCTGCTAGATGGAAGTATTTCTCTGAAGTTTTTTCAAAAGACAGTGGCTTAGATATGCCTGTGGATCTTGAAATTTGAAAACTTAGTCATACGCCACTTGTAACGTAACAGTAATGCACGACGAAAGTACAGTAGGCTTGGTAGAAACAAACTAAACGTAAAAAATAAACAACACTACATTATACCTAACCCTAAGAGTAGCCATAACCTAACCCTAACCTAAGCTAAAGCTAACCTGACCCTAACCTAGCTAATGCTAAGCTAAAGCTAAGCTAACCTAACACTAACCTGTAGAGGTAAGCCTGATAAAAAGTAAAGAAAAAAAAGTGAAGTCGGCAAGGTGAGAGTCAAACTGAAAACCATTGGCATAGCAGCCGTAACACATAACCCTTAGGCTACGAGATCCACACTGTTTGAATGACAAACTGACCCTTTTATTTGCATTGCGTCAGGCCAGGCGTATCTGTAGTCACTTCCTTTTTAAAAACTAGTCTAGAATTCGAGTATTTTCAGCCTTTGATCGATTTTCTAGAGTTTTTCGTTCAAAGTTGTGGCCTAAAAACAAATAAATTATCTAATTAAAGGATTGATTTATTACTTTTTTTTCAATTTACTCCATATCAGTAATTATGCAGCTTTTGGCTGGGTTCTCTTAATACCATAAGTTGCTATAAGAGTGGCAAACCTTCACCACAATTGTACTCCATGGGGCAAGTGGTTAATTTTGTCAGTAGATGTAACTTCAAAAAGTTCTGAATACAAAGGAAGTTGCAAAGCTGGGTCACCTGTACCACAATACTAGGTTTTTTTTTCAGTCATATACCAAAATTTTTTTGAATTGACTGAAAAAGGTAGGCTAGTGATTACTGTTCTGTGAGTTTCAATACTCTTGCAAGACAAATGACTGAAATGTCTCAAAAAAAAAACTAGCCAAAATAGGTCTAATTATCTTATCTTTTAACTTAACCTTACTTTTAAAGATACACTCATATTGCATTTTGCCTATATTGAACATTAACTTACAAACAGTTGTTTGCTCACCACTCAATTGCAACAAAAAGTGGATGTTTGTCAGCGAAATGAGGTTTAACTGCATTCATTGCTTTGGTTAAGTTATATCCATTGAATTAAGTCAGCAATTACCCTTCACCTATTAGGGAGTTGGACTGCGTTTGTGCACCATTCATAAGGTAAAAATCTTTTCTAGGCATCTGGTCTTGTGATCTGCTTGAAATTGTTCTTGCAACTAGTTTCGTGCTCCTGTAATTTAACTGTGTAAACATGGGGCTGGAGATCAGCAGTGTATGTTAAATGGGTGTAACTCACTGCTACTTTAATTTCAAACATGTTCTGACTTGGGAATTTCCAATGCTGTTTTGTTTGCCACATAGTCTGTGTTTGTCCTGTTGGTAGAGGAAAATCCACTCCTCTCTTTCCTGAAAGAGTTTTTTACCATTATTTCATGCAGTTTTATCAGTATTGTTTGTTCATACTGGTCAATCATTTTACACTAATCCTGTTTTTTTTACAGGTGAATGTGCCGAAAACAAGGCGGACTTATTGCAGTCACAAGAACTGCAAAAAGCACACGCTGCACAAAGTGACTCAATATAAAGCAGGAAAAGCATCTCTTTATGCACAGGGAAAGCGTCGTTATGATAGAAAACAATCTGGGTATGGTGGACAAACAAAACCTGTTTTCCATAAAAAGGTGGGTTGCTATGGTTGCTGATGTTGTTTTACAAGTTATGGATGTTACTTTAATTTCCTGCCATCAGATTTGCCAAAAATCAGTTGTTGCACTAAAAAGGTGGCAGCAAAATAGTCTTGGGCATTACAACTAAAAATTTACAATCATAATCCATGATGTGAAATCAAAGGTTTTTATTTTATTTGCAATTTCTCAAGGTTTGTATGGAAAACAGCATTGACTTGGGTTGTTCATGTGTAGTAGAATGTTCCACATGTGATATAAAATAAACTCGTTTACATGCATTTTGTTTTAAATTTGTAGAGCACACTTCTAACACTAATGTTTTTCAAGAATCAGTTACCTTCACGGAGTTATCAAAAATGTTGAACCGAGTGTTAGCTTTTTAGGACCTTGTATGGACTTTGTGGGACCATGATGTTCCTCATTTTTAATTACAGCAAAGTATCTCAAGTTTTTACACATCTTTGATGCTCTGTGAAATTTTGTTCTATTAAAAACCTTTTCAAAGGGAGAATCTATGAGAATTATTTGGGACTGGTGTTAAATTAAATAAGATTGCTACAGTACTCTACCGATGTAATGCTTTGTTCAGTTGCATCAGTGATCACTGCAAATGTATACCAGAATGCTGTGGGGTTTCAGATGTGTTGGGATGAGTTACATAGTATAATTCTGTAGTGAAACGCATTTCATGATCTTTGGTTGCGTGTTTTTTCCCAAGAACAATTATTGCCAGATATCAGTACCTGCTGCAGAATTTACAATAAAACATGAACATATAATGCATTGCAATTGCATTGGTGAGCAAACATCAATCATTCCAATTTATCAGCAATCATTGCAGATTCTATGGTCTTTACATGTGTCTTTGCAATCATTTCAATAAATCAGTCTAAGGGGTTCTAAAACAAGAGTCTGCACATCAGTATTGGTTTTTCTAAATATTAACAGTGCCAAACAACATTTTGGTATTGGGTAAGGAAACAATTGCAGTTAACATAATGTTTTGAGTTTACTGCTTCTGAATACAAATGCAAAATTTAATATCAGGTTTTAAAAGATTGGAATATTTTTAAATTAAGCAATGCAGTTTGGGTATACACATGGGGAAAATGCTTTCAGTGGTATAGACGTTTGTCATTCACAAACAAATGATTTCAGTGAAAATTGTTTTGGGTAGGCAGATGACATTCCCCGGTGGTCCTTATTTTTGTTTCTAGATTTATGGTAGCCTTGCATGTAAGGTTGCAGAGAAGGGCAAGGATGAGACCTCCATTGTTGATTCATTGCCAGTAGTTTGAGCACACCACACAGCTAAAATAAAGTATCCAGCTTCATCCCTATTTCTGGAAGATTTCTCATTTTCTGGTAGATGTTTCCCTTAAATTTCATGAACCTTGTTCGGCAAACATAGTTGTATGTGAAAAACTGATGCATACTGGTGACTTCTGTAGTTGGTACTCCATTTTTGCATGAAACAGCAATAAGAATTAAAAGTCGGGTAAATATGACTAAGGAAGAAAACACAGCAAACACCTGCAAGTATTCCATAGGTAATAGTGTTTTCCTTGGACCTGATCTTTGTCTGTAAAATTGCCCTTTTTCCAGGAATTGTAAAACCGCTTATGCTAATGTTGCATTTACATTGCTGCTAAATACACCGAAAGGCTGAATGATTGCTGCCACTACAGCAGCTGCCGTGTAACGTTTCACCATTCCAGTGTGAGAACATGCATGTTTATTGCCACATGCCTATGTAACAATCCTTTTTTTGGGAAATGGTTGGTGGCTTGCTCAATAACCAGGGCTGCTATACTGTCCTTATTTCTAAGATTGGTCCTTATTTTGCAGTACTATATCTTAGATCTTAAAAAACATTACTGTCCTTATTTCTAAGAAATGTCCTTATTTGTGACTTGCGTCCTTATTTTTTCTAGTTTTCAACACTTTTAAATACAAGTAATATCTGATAGACATAAAAACCATTAGTATGTCCTCGCAAACATTTTGCAATCAATGTTTTGTGACATGATAAAAGTAGTATAATTTTGCAGCACAGAGATGTAACGCACTATCAGGCATTGTTAGCACTGTAAGCTGTCTACTCTGGCTAGGATTCCTATGAAAGCTGTTTCTGTAGCAAAGGTTCAGCATTTAATTAATTCAAGAAATAGGCAAGAGAAACAAACGTTTTCCGTGACGATTTCAAGAAGGAAGTCGAGAATAAGACATTGTTGAAGAAAATTCCTGGAAATAATAGATAAACTTATGATCTGATGTTAGTAGTGCAAACAGAAACAATTGTTTTCTTTTTAGATAAGAAATCAAATTTTGCTCAGCCGTCCTTACTTATGGTTCCAGATCGATGGTAGCCCTGTCCATAACTCATATGGTGCAACATTCTTGAAAGAGTTAGCAGCCTGCACTTAACCATATGTTGGGATAACCGAAACATTAGATATTTTGCACTGAATATTTTTTGTCTGGCACTAGACAGATATAATAAAAATACGAACTGCCCTGCATTCATTAGGCAATCTTCTTGTTTTTTCCAGCTTGTTTTGCTACAGGTTTTCCTACCCTATATTGACAGCTTAAGACAGTAAATACAATTGACCTGTTTAGTCACTTTGGTAAAACACAAAGCTGGCGGTATACTTTTGTACTTTTCCAAGCCAGTTTTGATATGATATCATTCAACAGGCAAAAACTACGAAAAAGATTGTTTTGCGGATGGAATGCACAGAGTGCAAGTCCCGGAAGCAGCTGCCCATCAAGAGATGTAAGCACTTCGAGCTGGGAGGTGACAAAAAGAGGAAGGTAAATACGTCGGTTGATGCAGTGTTACCTACTTAAACATTGCGTATTGAGTTGATTTTATTTGGCGATAATTAATATTCAGCCACAAAAAACACAAATTAGTGCAAGGACGCCAGGGCATTGAAGAAACTGGAAGGTTGTCGAGTCGATGCCCCTCAGCAGTTAAATTAGTTTTGTTACTGTCCAGTTTAAACTCGTGGTGGTGCATATATGTGGAAAGGAGCTGCGAGATGATCAACACAGTTACGCAGGGGGTGCTGGGTCGCAACCGGTCTCTCTCGGTGGATGGGTTGCTCAGATCCGCAAGGATCTGGGCGTGGCAGAGAAGTGAAATCCCAGCTAAAATGAAACTCTGCCTGGGTTGTCATAACCCTTTCGCATCTAGCAAGCTCTACAAATTGTTTGCAGTGTTTTTTGCATTTGGATGATGGTTGATTTGGTACTCTTAGGATCCAATCTGTAGAGGTGTTGCCTTCAAATTTCTTTGTTCGCCAGAAGTGATATGTGGGAATACTGGGAAAGACGTGCTGTTCCTGCAAAACAAAAGAAAACCAGCAGCAACAAGAAAACCAAATCGCAAAAATCCACAAACAAACAACAAAACAAGAAAACCAAATCATAAATACACAAATAAACAAAACAATCAAAACCTAGGTAAGCAGACACAACCTAGTTGTGTTAATAATGGGAGTATGTACAATAGGGTTAAAAGTATCGAATAAAGATGGCTATGGGAGGAGGGAATATGTTCAAAGGGAAATGTACAATTTGAAATTGAAGTGGGCTATAGGTAAGATGAAATGGTATACAGCTGACATAAAGAACTGATGTTTCAGCACCATACTATCTGTCATCATAGGCAGAGATAAGTACATGCGTAAATTGTGAAGTGTCAAATTGTGGTGTCAGATACACGTGTTGAACAAATTGACTTTTGGTTTGTACGCAACTTCAGTGAGGAACATCCATTAACGTGTGTGATACTGGCACTGCTGAATCATTAGCAGGCGCATAGGTTCATCAGCAAATCTTGTTTTGAAGCTGCTTGTAAAGTGACCGACGCTTTGAAAGTTGTGACAATTCGATTCGCGTTTTGCGACGACGTGTACGTCGTACCTGACAAATACGCAGTGTGATGATGTTTTGTGATCAAAAGGCACTGAAAAAGAGGTTCAGCTACAAAAGCATGTGACTGCTCATGTTTTGCTACAGCGAATGAATCGTGTCGACTTCATGTTGAGCACCCGTGACTCGTGCTCACAACTGCTGTCAATGGAAACTTAAAACGCACAATTTTGTCTGTTACTCACGTTTAAAACTCTTCTGTTTTGAAGTTGGTAAAGCATGTACATACGTGTTAAAAAGTTTTTGTTTAGTGTTTGATCCAGAAAGCTCTAGTGTGCTACTATACCAGGGAAGGGTAAACTTGTTCAACAGAAGAGTCATTTGCATAAAACCAAAAACACCAGTAACCGCAAAGTCAGTTTGTAGTTTGAATGCAAATACTGTAGAGAATGCTGTAGTTTGAATACAAATACGGTAAGAATGCAAGTTTTACATATAATTACCAACAGTAATTGAAACACAACAAACACCTTATTTATCAACATTAGGTTTTTGCTTAATTTGCTAGTCTCCGAAAATCTGATCAATACTTTGTTAAAGCTGTGCGAATTAATTTTCCTAATGTTCATTTGTTAGGGTTGCACCAGGGGCGTAACGAGGCTAGATGGTGCTGGGGCAAGAAGAAAGTTTAGCACCTCCATGCTCGAAACTGTGGTAAAGCATGTACGTGTTAAGCAAATGTACTGTATTGAAAAAGTACTTGCGAAATTTTTGGGACTTTCTGGTACCCTCCGCAGTCATTTAGTGCCTGTGGAATTGTGCCCCCTTGTTACGCCCGTGGGTTTCACGATGTTTTGATTTTACGAATTTCATACAGAGAAAAAATGCACAGAAATATGTCGTGCTAAATACAGAAATGGTCTTACACTGGTCTTTTAAGTTCTGGGTATATTCTGGACCCCGTCTCCAAAACTTAATTATAACATTGCCCAAAGTTTTTGAGAGCCAGATCTTGCATTTTAATCAGTTTCATTTCTACAGCAGACAAGCTTGTGACAGACAGTTGGTGAATTAGACAGCCATAACCGACTTAAGGTTGCCAGATGCGTTTTGCAAAAATACCGGCCATGCTGTCAACAGTTACAGATTTGGGCTGCATTTGTAAGCGCATATTTGATGGCACGGGATTCTCAAATAACATTTTTTGAAAAGAATGCTTTTTTGACAATGCATTTATTTTTCGTGTTATTTTTTTTACAATTTCATGAAGCTCCCACAATGGTTGGTTTGAAAATGTTTCAAACAGTGTATAAATGTACTCTTCATGAGCATAGTCTATAGCCCTATACTTAAGCATTAGCAAAATAAAAATTGATAACCGCAGGATGTAATATGAACGGAGACGTTTTATTAAATTCTAATCAAATAATGCATTTAGTAAAATTCCAATTTTGCACGTTGTGTATAAATTTCTGAAGTGAACATTTGACTGTACTGTGCTGTACTTGCTTTTCTACGGTGTTATGGCCTGCATGAACACCATAACACAACAAATAATATCTTGCGTGCTGCATTTACTTCAGTTTGCAACAAACATTTTTGTGCTCACAGGAAACTCTAAAAAATTTATCACTATCACTATCTTTGAAGAGTTTCATGTGAGCTAGAAAATAATGTGACTGTTTAATACAGCTCTGGTGATTATGAAAGGTTCGCTAGTCTCCACAATGTCACTGTGTCGTCCTGTACATTTCTATGATTTTCCTGCATTCTGCCTGCAATAGCCTAGTACAGCAACAAACCCCTTGATTGCACGGTTAATTGCCAAAAGAAATGCTCATACAGATAACGTTTAGGACGATGGAAGATGCTAGGTATGACTAAACAAAGTAAGGTGGAAAACGGACAGACAATGAGTGGTGTTAAGGCACAAGTAACAATTTGCCCTTTTATCAACTTCACTGAAGGAACTGTCCTGACACGATTCACTACTAGAGTCATTATATAGTAATTTGAAAAGTTCTGCGTTAGTAGTTTTTGTAGTTGCTGCAAATGATTCATTTTCATAATACCGGCTTTAGGCACTGTATTTTAAATACCAGTTCCTTACCGCCCTATGCTCAGTTAGCAGTAAAATACCGGCCATCTGGTAACCCTACACTGACCTTAAATGGATTTATAAGGAATGCAAAGCGTGGTGTTTAAATGGTCAAATTTGGCTCTTCTGGAAATCTTCCAGTATTTCTGCAATGTAATTTTGTATTCTCCCACTTCGAATCTGCCATTGCCTCTTCGCGAAAAACATGCGTTATCATTCAGACATTGGGAGAACAAGTCGCTATCAATTTGCGATATTGCTATTCAGCTAGAAGAGCCACACTAAGGATGTTAGAGAGCCGCACCTACTATTGTACTATACTGTGTTTAACATTTATTCAAAGGCGTGAAGTTGCAAAAGCGTGGGAGCACGGTTGTGTCACTAATGGACATGCATGGCTAACGATACCTTTGTTTTTCTTTTTCAGGGACAAATGATCCAGTTCTAAAGGATCTTCACTCGCATTTTCCTGATATTGCAAAGTTTTTGCAATAAACAAAACTGCTAAACGCTTGCTATTGTCTCGGTTTGTGTTGCTTGGTTTCGTTTTTAGGTAACAATACTGCAGTGAAAACACGCCGCTTCGACTATGTCATCAGTATCATCACGTATTTTATATTTATTTTCTAAAAGCCGCAAGCGTGACAAGTTGTTTGGAAAGTGTAAAAAGCAGGGTTTTTTTATCGACTGTGTAGTCTCAGGTTTAGCGAAGAAGGCAGAAAAGCTGATTTAAAGTTGGCCCCCTTGCTGCAGTGCTCGGTAGGACACCTCACCGGCGAGTGAAAAGTCAACAAAACCTGTGTTATTTATGACATGTATTCAACGTAACAGACCGCTTGTACGGTTAGTTCAGGCATATAACTCGGGTGTAATACCGGCGAAGCACGAGAAAGCAAAACAGGAGTAGTAACGACTGGATTCTCTGCTGAATCCGGCGGTGCGACACCCGTCGGCGAATTTGCACACTGAGTATCGTCCTCTGGCGATAGCGAATGCGGAACAGTGTCTGCAGGGGGAATCGATCATTGAACATCTCTCGGCGAACTCGGACGTGATGAAACGTCTGCCGACGGACGCGGAAATGGCGCCAAGTATTTCAGTACTCTGCCGTCCTTGTGGCGGATGTACGCATGCGACGGATTTTCTTCAAGGTCAACCTCTTCCACTAGATCATCCTGTTTAGTGGTGCGATTTAACTTGCGTAGGAGCAGGCAGAGTTGGGGAGCGAAAGATTTTGCCCGAATTTCCTCTAACTTGTCCGAAATTTTGGGGCAACTCTGTCTTGTGATTGTCCACACGTTGGGGCGCCTATTTTTCAATCAAACAACGTTGGGCGCCATTTTTGCCCAGATTTCCAGGTAGTGTCCGAACATTTGATAGCTTTCCAAGGATTTTCGACGGATGAAAACTTTTGGGGTGCGCTTGCACCCCCTCCTACACCACTGCGTAGCGGTACATAGCAAAGAACTCGTTGAATGCAGAGCATTTGAAACCGTTTCCCAGTGAGTCACGGGTAGGGTGTCGACGTTTCAACGCCGATTGTATTGACATCCAAATTGTTCTGTTAAGCCTTTCTACTTAGTTGTGGGGTGATAAGGTGTGGATCGACTTGCTTCGTCAAATACCATTTCAACTCACGAGACATGAAGGACAGTCCCCGATCGGAGTGAACGTAACTCAGCATGCCGCAGAGCAAACAGCTGGTCTAAACACCGAATTACTGTCGACGCAAACATATTGGGGCAAACGTAAATCGCGAGCACTCATCGATAACCATCAACAAATAAGTATTGCGAGACGTAGAGGGAAGGGGGCCTTTGAAATCTTATGCATATTCTCTTCATCGGGTGAGTCGCTTAAATCAGTGATCCGCCTTCAGGTGAATAATATCGTGGCTTAAGTTCAGCGCAGACGCTACACTCTGCACACACTTTACGGACATCATCAGTTGAATACGGTAGATTTTTACAACGAACAAAACGCAATAAACGAGGAACAACTGGACAACAAAAACCACTGCATCTCAACCAAGCTGGATACGGTCATGATAAGTCAGGCCGCAGATATAGCATTTTTTTCCAGTGTCTTCCCGTCTGAGTTGTATCGTCATTGCCAATGCACAGGGCTCTTCATTGCTGGGCGGGGTATCAGCGGTAGCGTGGGCTGCAACCTCACCAGACGAATCGAATTTCGGTGAGCTACGTCAAGAGCGCGAGCTTGCTTGACCGCAGTCGTCAGATCTTAACCTTCATTTTCGAGAAGGCGCAGGGCCGCAACCAGCTCTATATTTCGGGGGTTCAATGACGTCGTCGTGCTTGTTCAACCGTGGTACAAGTTCGGTATTCGGATAAAAATGTTTGGTACAGATTCACATAAAACTTCTCAAAAAGATGTTTAGTATATAAAATTACATCCTTCAAAAATTCTGCGAATGTCAAAATTGTTGCGTAATATTATGATAAATATGTCCAAACCCAGTTGCGCGCCTGCGCTGGCGTATTGCTGGAGAGGCTAAGACCAAAAGCTTCATCTCGAACTAGCTCTTCCTAATCCTCATGCTGTTTTTCAGTGACGTCTCACAAGTTGCCTTCTTTGCTGAGCTTTTAAACACTGCAAAAAGTCATCTGTTCATTGGCCACATTGTTGACGCGTTGTTGCTAATTTAAGTCGTGGCAACAGTCAAGGGTAAATCGCTGTCTACCTTATTAGATACTGCGAATTCTCTTACAACTTTATTCACGAAAAGATGGCGAAGAAATTGAATCTGAAAAGTCAGCTTTCAAACGAACCGTTCACGATGGCACAGTCTACTCTTAACACCGCTAGTGTCGGGACTCGGGAGATGCTGTGTAAAAGAGATGTTTCTTCAAAACAGATGGTATTCAGATGTTCCAATGCTTGTCATCAAAAATCTCTGCTGCGACGTGCTTTTGGACAGGACTTTATGCGGCAACATGAGGCGGGAGAAGACTGAACGCTGAAGACATTATTACTGAGATTGTCTACCTCTGGCGAGCACAAGTTTTAATCGTGAAAGGTAGAGAAGCCGTGAAAAGACCGTCTCAGCGGTGTCCAAGTTAACATCTTAGTTAATAGATTGTGTGGGGAACGGGATTGTCAGTCCAGACCTAGAAAGGCTTCGGCCATTACGCGAACTTCCAGCTCCAGAAAATAAACGGGCATCACAGAGAATGCACAGTCGAGGTGAGCCAACAGCATGCTCAGTGCTGGAACGCACGCACGTTCTAATCAGGCCCGTAACCAGGGGTGGCGAAGCCCCCATAAAAATTCTTTCGCCCCCCCTAGAAACATGTGTTGGACATAGTTTAAAAAATTTGGGCTCAGAAAACTCTTTGCCACCCCCTGTTATCCCAAGATGGTTACGGGGTTGGTTGTAATTATTACAAGAGCACGCACACGAAGCGTAATTGCACCACAACCTGGAAATACTTTCTTAGTGCATAAACCCGTGAATTTGCTAAAATCGCGACTCATTCGTTTTATTCAACTGTTATTAAATGAAATACTTGTTAGAGGGTGTCTGTCATTGGGCTTTATCTCGAGTGAATAATAGAGCCACTGTACAGTATTGCGCAATAATGCATCCACTAGCGTACGGAGGGGGAACTGTGCAATGACACCCCCTCAGACCCTAAAAATAAAAAATATTTAAACAGTAGGCTATTCATCAGTGGCGTAACTAAGGTGGGCGAGGGGCTCAATTTAAAATAAACTGATTTTGTTTTCTGGTCACTGATATACGCACTACGCCAATTTTTTCATGACTACTGTACGTTTCCTCTGCTTGATTTTCATTTTACGATTACATTCTTTCACTGACAAAATTGCTTCACACGTGGCTGTTAAGTAACTTAACACAGGTAACAATGAACATCAGAAAAAAGCTTCGGCTGGCGTGAGATATGAGCCCACAAACTTCAGTAAGCGTCTTCGATAAGCGATACATGTCTAAAACTTATAACGTCCAAGCAGGCACATAGGTTTATTTCATGAGCCTCAGACAACAAAAGTTCGGTTTTCTGTCGCACCGGCTAATAAGTCTCGTAAAAGCATTATACTAAAACTTGCTTCCAGAATGCACAAAAATGCGTATTTTTAGGTGTAATTTTGCCAAATTTTTTCGGGGACATGCCCCCGGACCCCCTAGAATGGTCGTGCCTTCGGCACTTCCCCTAAAGTTGATTTGTGACGTCACACGACTGTGACGAAACTTTGCCCCCTCGGAAATTTTCTGCGTACACCCCTGAACAATCATTCGTTATACTCTTGAGGCCCCTTCCCAAAATACTTTCGGTGAGAACGGTTTGCCGCATTGGAAAACTTCTTCACACAGCACTACTCAGTTGTCTCCATAGACGCGATTATCTGCAAACAACATAATAGCAATTTTGAACGAAAAGGTATAGGCAAATAGCAGCCAGCAGTCGTATTCTTGGCGTTCAAGTTGGTGAACGGTGTAATACGCACAAAAGACCGGTGCTTTTCACTTCCGTTCCATATCCAAAAATTCTCGTCATCCATTTCTTCAAAGACAGGGAAAAAGTACACGCGGTTACTGTGACTTTCTACCATAACATTAAGTTAAGGTTTAAACTGTATGGTTATCAGTACGAAAGATCAGGAAAGACTTGCTGAACTTACTATCAAGTTCAGTGCTTTTATGATTAGAAGTGGGAAGTAGCTCTGAAGAAAACGACGAAACGTTACAAATTATTTATTGTTCCGGTTGAAAAATTACTATTTGGATCCACTTCAGCCAGGCCCGTAGGGGCAAAGCCACCCCTACAAAATTGTTCACCCCCTTGGAAAAATATTTTGGACATACTTTAAAATTATTGGGCATAAATTAAAAAATTTGGTCCCCTCTGAGAAAACTATTCGCCCCCCTGGTGTCCCAAGCTGGTTACGGGCTTGACTTCAGCTATTTCTTTTGCAACTAAATGTCATATTTTCGGATAATCGATCGTGATTTTATCCGCATATCATGTTCGCCTCTCGATAAGTGCTGTTATTAATGCAGTTGAAGTTGGTGTGACGGGGTAAAGAATTTTCGCAGCCACTTCACCACTGCCGTTTACTTCGCGTTTTACCGATGATGGAATAGATTTGAGTGTGACTGGAGCGGCAGACGATGACAAGGGACTTCACTTACGCAGTTTGTGTAGCGACAAAAATCCATCGCAGTTTACGGTGAGTTGGAATAATTCGATATAGGAGAACACCATTGGCATTTGCAAAACCAGCTCACATCCGAGAGCAGGCGACAAGTCGACATTGGGGAGATTATTGTAAACCTCAGTGGCGCAACTAGAGATTGGAACCAAGGGGGGAAAACTTAGTTGAAGGGGGCCCAGTAGCCAACACTCGGAGACAAGTTCAGAAATTATGGTGAATCCAGATGTGGACGTCTGTTCAAAAATCCGAAAACACTACGAGAATCGCAAAACATAACAACCTGTTGAAAAATAAAGCATTAAATACCGAAATATAAGCTAAGTGGGGGCCCGGTTTTTACATTTAGCTTGCCAGGGGAGCGGTTCGCACCCCTGCCTACCCGTCAGTTGCGTCGCTGGTAATCTCTGAATTTGCAACATGTGTTCTCTTGCGAGGTAACAAAGTGGTGAAGCTTTTTGCCAAGTAGCTTCGTTCAAATGTTCGAAAAATGCTACTGGAGGAAAGTAATTACAGTAATTACTGTAGTTGTTTGTACTTAGTGCTGCATGCAACAATGGTACGGTTAACATGATTTATAGTTGGCAGGAAACTGATTGGACAGGTTGGCATCTGTATCACGGATAATCCAAATTCTTTTCCCAACAAACATGGTCCGCAACAATCACTGCTATATGTTTCGCTTATTTCAACGGTCCTTGAAAACAAAATTCCTTCTATACCACCCAGTTTTTACAAAAATCCTCGCTGTACATTGAACGCGGCCATTTAATAGGCGTGTGGTTGCTGTTAGATTGTTGAATAATACCCTTTATTCTCCAAGATATGTAGAAAGAGCAATCTTTCTTTATCCGTTTGAACATGACAATCTTCCGCCTTGTGAAAAAGCGGCATTAATATTGAAATCGATTAATCTCAGAGAATTGAGGGCTCTATAGGTTTGCTGTTGGAGCTTCTGAGGAATCTGCTTACCGTGCACTGCTTTCAGAACTATAGGATTATTCGGTTCTTCGGACTTCATATCAGCAAGTCTCCACGGTCAAAACTGACAAAAAATACTAAAATGCATGAAAACAATGTAAAGTCAACTAACCAACAAAATGCTGGACAAAATTGTTTATAGCTTCTGTACAAAACATTTTGAAATCAAAGTTATCATAAATCCTGCTTAAAAATATGACAACAAAGTGAGCTCAAGTCAGTTCAAGTTTATGAAAAACCTAACCTAAATCTTGAAATGGAAATAAGAAAGTTAAACTCCAATTTAATTTGAACGTTGCAGCAGATAGAAATTAGAAAAACTTGTTTCATTTTTTTTTCAAAAAGTTTTTTGATAAACAACATTTTGAGAAAAGGTATTTGAAAAACAACAAAACAATTTGAAAAGCAAGCATGGATAAAATAAAGTGCAAACAAACAAAAGCAATTTAGCTGCATTTTATTTATGTATTTGCCGAAGACTCATGGTCCATATCACAAGGGCAATCGAATAACACAAGAGCACAAAAGTGGTTAGTCATAGTGCATTACAGAGTAGGTGTTAGTTGATAAACACAATCAACACAGAGAGGAGCAAAGAACTTGAACCGCGTCCTAACTACAACTTCATTCACTCATCGTCACCCAAGGATCTGGCAGTGGGAGAAGAATGAAGACTTTCTAATATTAGGTTTTGAGGTAAACGGCTAACAGAAAAAAAGAAATCGGATGGGGGTGCACAGCAGCGCACGAAAGTATGTAAATTGTTTTGAGCATGGATTCAAATGTTTTGCCAGACGTTTAGCATGACGCTGATAGCCATTTGTTTTCACTGAATTTGAAGCAAGATTTGACGGTTGGTATTTTCTAGTTGTATATATTCACGTTTGCATGTTTGGATTACATACATCTAGTGGCGGATCCAGCCAGTAAGTTTAAGGGGGGTGACTTCAATAATATTTGGCAGTCAAGTCTCATTATGGGTTCACTACTGTAAGAGTGATAAATGAAGTATGCTTCACTGCACTGCTGTGACAAAACAATGCACGGCAAAATGGCCTTATGTCGCCAATGTTGTTCTCCGAATTGTACAAAATCATGAAGACAAAAGTTACTTTCGTAGGTTTTAGGGGGAGCGATCGCCCCCACCCCCGTGGATCCGCCCCTGCATACATCGTCTACATGTCGGAGGTGATGGAGGAATCACAGGAAAATACAAATATCATGACATGAGGTGTCACGAAGCACACGGAAGGTTTTGTTTGCTCCACAGAGGCGAAACTGATGAGACGCATACACCGAAACAACACACCAAAAACTACTTTAGTTGGTCATCTTTACAGAGTAGCTTTAAATAATTGACGAAAAATGAAGATTCGTACAAAGCATCAGACATTTGAAGTGTTCGGATGAAAAAAAATAGACAAAGATGCATTTGTGAAAAGGAATAGAAATTGTTTCTAAACAAGGCATTAAAGATCCTGACATAATGGTTGACTTGGTGCGGGTGAACACTTGCATTTCTGGGTATGTAATGTTTAATCCCTTAGGCATTGTTGTAGACAAATCTTTGCTCATATAGAACAAACAATTATAACTGCATGAAAATCAAAATGTTTTTCAGTAGCATCAAAAGTTTTTTACACTGTAAAAAGAAGTGCATAAAATGTTTTGTGAACAATGTTTTTCAACGACTAACTAGAAAACATAGGTGTGAATAGCTTATCTATCGCTATAGCACCAGGTTTTTTTTAAGGAAAATGTTAGTCACCCAGTGTGGCGGCCAGAAGATGGCGCTACATGTAAATAAATGGTCACCGCTAAATGGTGCTCATGAGTAACAAGTCACTGTAATAGTCACCACAAGCGAATTATCGTAGTTTACTTATCCCTATATAATGATAGTGCAACCTAGTAGTAGTAGACTGAAGTCAGTGATGGATCTCTAATGCTGCTGGTTGCTTTCCTGTTAGTTATTGCCCCGAATTGCGATCTTTCGCTTGTGCTTGCCTCAGTAGTTGAAGGCGATGCAGTCAACTGCAACACCAGTATGGATCTGCAGGGACCCGATTTCTCTGATTCTAGGGACCCGATTTTCACTTCTAGGGACCCCAATCGGACAAAATACTGCTCCTGGAGTGACAGCATAATTTACCTCTCTACTTTTCATGATCAATGTCAAATTCATGGCGGTACATGAAATATGAGCTGAAGTTTTTCATCTACCGGGCCGCATTATAGAAAATACAAAATGAGGAACCTACTGTTTAAGGAAGTAAGAATACAGCAAATGTTACAGATAGTCAAGCTACTCTTCAGGATGGTAGTTTCAGACATTTGCCTTTTCTTTTTTCTCGTGCTGATTTCAAAACCGTATCAGATCACACCCGTTGCTGATAGGCTTTTCCTTAACAGGTCGCAACTATTAAATGACTGACGGATTCGTTAATCTTTTACTCGCGTGACAGTAAGCAGAGGCTGAGATTGAAGCAACCCTTTTCGTTTCAAGTGGCAGGCAAGATGGTATGACGAATCGCTATGCCTGTGTGACTTTTTTTACATGATCAAATCCAAAATATTTGTATTGCTTGACTGGGTTGACATAATTCTTCCGAAAAAAGAAACGGCACATTCAAAGGACATGCTGATGAGAAACTACGTATAACAGCCTAAAAATAACAATTTAAACTGAGCTTTCCTTAGAAAAACGAAGTTCGAATGTTTGGTTGCAATGTGCACAAAATTTTCAGAGTTATTCTTCTGAAATGCCCTTGATACCCTAATTATAAAATATGAGCCAAACATTTGTGACAGGGTTTGCGCTAATAAAAGTTCTAGTTCAAACCAACATTACTATGGTTGGTTAGATATGTACCTGTTCTGTTTTTACACTGACGTTTTCTTAATAATTTGAGTAGCACAGTACGAAAAGGTAAGTGTTGGTCAACGGTGTATTATGGCATTTCGTTACATCATCAGTTAAATGTGCCAAAATCAAGAAAAACATACTGCTCTAACAAAGTGTGCCGCAGGCACGCGTTGCACAAAGTAACGCAGTACAAAACCGGCATGGCATCCCTTCGCGTCCAAGCAAAGCGTCGGTATGACACGAAACAATCTGGCTATGGTGGTCAGACAAAAGTCGTCTTTCGGAAAAAGGTAGATTTGTTTGAATTTTTTCGCACATGAAGCTATACAGCCAACTATAATTCAGTACTTGGGCGGATTGCTTGGTCAACACAAAGTAATTTACTAACAAACATATCTCTGTTATATTACGGTTCAATGAACTCCAGTATTGCCAATTATATCGAAAAAGTTCTATACCGAGTAGTGCACTACGGTATAATTTAGAAACGTCTGCAGAATTATGCCACATGTGACGACCACGACGACTCTATTGTCATTTGAAATCGCTGGCGGCTGAAACTGCCGTCAACACACTTTTGAACTGCTTTGCAACACGGTTTGACTGCAACACACATCTAAAAGAATCTTTAATTGTACCTTCGGTTTGAATGTATAAAAGAATAAAATTATTGCCTGGAGACAAAAAACAGAAAATGTCTTGAAAAGTTGCAGCACCACACAATGTCGCAAACGCTTTACTGTCTATCATTACGGCATGCATAACTGATAACATTTCATGTCAATATTCAGTGACGTGCAGTCGTTCACAAAAAGTAAGTTTTTAAAGAACAATCCGTAAATTAATATCATGAGATCACTTCATTAAAAATGGCAACTAAAATTTCATTTCTACACTTCTATACTCCATTAATAAAGTTGCAGAAAATCTGGAACGAAAATCCACTCTATGTTGCCATTTGCTGTTTCAATAATCTTTAACAATGTTCTTCTTTACTCTGGAAGTATACATAAAATATGGTAAGGCAAAATAGCTGAGAGCACTTTGCTTTATAGGTGCAGTTCTAAGCACAATGAATTAGTTGTTGCAGTGCATAAATAATAAGTATTTCCGGTATTTAGTTAGCTCAATTTCACTACTCAAAATTGTCCTCGCCAACCCGTAGAAACTTTACGCTTTACGCTTACGTAAAGATGTTCTGTTGAATAAAGTTATCACTTTGCAGTTCTGGATTGTTATAAATCGACACTTTCCCCACGTAAACAGCAGTAACTCAACATCCTCCTTCAACAGGAATCGTTAGCGAACAGGCAACAGATTCAATTCAGTTTAATTTCTTCGCTCAGACCTTGCATCTTTTCATCAATCTGGTGAATTTTCAATTCGCTTCAATTTCTTTTATTACAACGCGTTTTCTTGCCTGTGATTGCAGCAAATGTAAGCTTATAACTATGCAGACATCTGTACATCTATTGTTTAACTTAAATTTTTCAATGCACAAAAGTTTATCTGTTAAAAAGAGCTGCATTGCATTTTCAAACTTGTAGTCTTTCTGCTTTTCTTTGTTAGCATTTTCCCCATGCTTTGTATCAAGATTTTAGAGACATTTGCACCACCAGGGGGGTAACAAGGGGTACGAGGAGAATATTCCCCGGGCGCCGAATCACTATGAGGGCGCCAAATCACTACGGGGGGCGCCGAATGACTGCGAGGGTTGCCAAAAGGTCCCAAAAATCTCACAAGTACTTTCTTCAGTACAGTACATTTGCTTCCTTAAGACCTCAAATTCGAAAATGGGAGCGTCAAACTTGCTTCTTGCCCCGGGCGCCACCTAACCTCGTTAGGCCCCTGTGCACCACAAGAAGCGTTTGTGAATTCATTTTATTAATATTTGAAAAGCAATTGCCACATAAGTTCGGGATTGCAAAAAAAGCAAATAATATCAATATTCGAAATACTTATGAAGTTATACATCAGTGTTAACTCACAAAACTTTCTGGTTGAGTGGGTACCAGTTTTACGAAAACAAGCACTGTAATTTCTCATTGAGAAGACAACTTGTTACGTACTTGTGATAAACAAGGCAGTCTGTGAAGTGTTCTTCAGCAATGATTTTGTTCACAAGACAAACCATTTTTTCTGGAAAATTAAACCATTTTTCTAGGTAAACTTGCCAAAAGTGCTGGGCAAAGGGGACATGGTTGCACGCCGTAGTGTTTCGGAGTCTTCAAAGTGCCATTGCTTGAGTGATGAAAACAAAGGGTTTAACCAATTCTTATGAAGCCACAGAATGTTGTTCTACCTTGCCAATACACAACGTTTGTGAAAAATGAAGCAGGTGTATACAATTGCAGTAGCGTGTGTTTCAAACGAACCTGTTCCGCTTGTGTTTTCCAACAATCGGAAAAGCAAGATTGCTATAGTCAGTGGGTAGAGCAACTTAGGTGCAGGTATGGCGTCTCATAGCGTCTACTTTAAGGTACAAAATCTCACCGAAATATGAAGATGCAACAAACACTCTCAATGTGATTTAGTGTGGCATAACTGAGAAAATCTCAGCGTGTTACCAATTTTTCTGTGTTACTTGATTACTTGTCATGTTTTTTGTAAAATATTTTTAAAATTAAATCAGCAATTTTGTTTTGATAAACATATCCTCATGTTCTGTTCTTTCTTTAACAGCCATCTTAATGATTCTTTCCATGGCAAATGTTAATGCAAATGTTCCAAAAAATAGGCTTATTGCAGGTGCTATGTAAAACAAAGAAGTCTTCTCTACACATTGTTTTTAAAGTATACTTTAAAATTGTGTGAATCTTATAAAGAAATAAATCACAAAATCTGATCTTTGTCCTTACCTTTTTCGATATTTTTAATCGTTTCAATAGTTTGAAAGTTCAACAAAATTTGTTTTGACATCACTCATTATTGTGAAACGCAACAGGTTTTGATTTATGGTTTTATTTTTTGTGTGGACATTCTCATTCCACTACACTGCATACTGCAGTAAAGATTTATAATTTGTAAATAACATCCTCTTTATTTTCAGGGTCAAACGATGCAGTTTTGAATAGCTTCGAGTTCTCCAGTTTCATTCATGAAACGTTGCTGGATTTCAATTATTGCAGTAACTTTGTGGCAATAAAGCATTATATTTCTTTGCTATGGGGCGCCGTTCGTACTTTGCGCCATGAATCATATTTATTGGTTTCAATCTAATCTTTTCGCTTTTTAAAAAGCTACTTTTCTTTTTACTTTGGAACTATTCACAAAATGAATCTCAACGAACAATTTGTAGGTTGTTGGAATAGAGCGACCAGAGAAATACAAAAATGTCATCTGTTTGTAAAGAGGTTTGAAAGTTCAACTAGGTTCGAAGATCACTAAATCTGTTGAAAACATGTACTGTAAGGTAGCAGACTGCGGGAGAAAATTCTGCAAATTTCCAAACCTATTGCACAAGGCCAGAGAAGTCCCAAAATGAATGTAACGCTCCAAGGCATCTTTCTCTTGTACGAAAGAGCCTGCTTTACCCTCATACGTAATTATGTACTGACTATATTTTTGTGTGCATATTCCTCATTATACCACAATTTAGGAAAAACTAAACTGAAGTTTTTTATGAAAATGCTAAATATATTTTGATACTCATCATGACATTAATAGATTGCAAAGCAGCTGGTTTCCCATCTGTTCAGTGCTGTTAATATGTAGGCTATCTTAGCTACAATCAATTTCCCATTTCAGCAGTAACCGCACCAATAGGATGTAGCTTTGTTGGTATATGTTTTCGTTGATCTATATGGCATAGGTAGGGGGGTACGTTCCCGTTCGTGAATCATACGAAAAACTTCATTCATCAGCTGTTTTGCTCTACAGCTATGGATGCCTGAAGGTTTCGGCAGGATTTTCCAGGCCAGAGCCGTAGCCTTCCCTACTTCTACGTAGGTTTCGAAAATCTCTGCATGATTCGCATTACCGCGAGCGATTCCGCGAGTTCAGATGCGAGTTCAGATGTCAGACTTGTTTTTTAAGCCGAGCTTCATAGTCTGAAAAAATAATACGGTTGGATGTTTTTATCTTTGATGGCAATCATTCAAACCTTATCATCTTCTAGTTATGTTCTGTGAAGGAGAGTTTCACAGTTCTAGTATAGCACAATACAGTTGTCGTACTCTGAAAATAACATAATACATGCATAACATGATTGTTTTGAGAAATGTTGTTTCATATACATTGTCTTTACCTTCAATTGTCTTCGTTGTTTGATGAAGGAGTGAACAGAGTTCACCTCGTGAAATAAACAAGGTTTAGTTTCACGGAATCGATGAGTCTTCTTAGATGGGGGAGTGAACAGAGTTCACCTGGTGAAATAAACAGGGTTTAGTTTCACAGATTCGATGTTTTTCTGAGGAAAACAAATTGCGGCATAACGGCGTTACTTTACTATATACCTTGCACATTGTTCTCACCTTTTAGTGATCTTCTTCTTTGAGTGAATAACTGCCACAGCTATCCACCTCGCACAACCAACACTACGTCAGTTACACGGCGCGACGAATCTTCTTCTTGAATGCTTCTCTTGAGGTCTTCTTGCTTCGAGTTCATGTCGCAACACAACTCAGCTGGTTGGTGTTTTTTTCGCTGCTTTTATAGTTGCTGAGTTATGTTTGTTCTTTGAAAACGCCTCGTTTCCATGGTCTAGGGCGGTCATGTGACTCTCCTGCAGGTGGGCGTTTTATTGTTCTTTCTTTATATTTTGTTGTGATTAAGCCTCAGTCATATGCTGCTTGTGCTATACGTCGCTTCCTCATGTCGGCGGATGCTGCCCACGGCAGCACGTGATCTTTCTCTGTTCTTTATATTCCAGCTGTTGTGGTTTACGTGGTTGGAAGTCTACCACGCTTTCCTATCGTTTTGTGTTCCTACCGACAAACCTTTTCTTTATGTGGGTGTTTATTGTGTCTCGTGCCTTAGAAGGCTTATGGTTAAGCCTGTGTTTCTTCAGGTCATAACCTCTTGTAACCTTTAGTTTATCATTGCCTCGGTTATTCTTTCTTCTAATGTCACGAGGTCTTGGTTGCTTGGTTATAAGTTCTTGGTTTTGTCCTGTTTTGAGTTTATGGTTTCGTATATATTATTGAATGTGGGGTGTTTAGTTAAGGTTTCTTTGAAATTGTGTTTTGGGAACAAAGTTCCCACAACACTAGCTTGTCTGCAGTTGTGCAGTGGATCTCCTGTAGGACGATGATGAATGTCTTGTTCTTATAGGCTAGCTGCACAATAACGCTGATCGTGTTTGCGGTGAGTCCCTCGGTGTTCAGCTGGAGTATGCTGGGTCGTGGGTCATCTTCGGCAGCACCTCTGCTGCTGCCGCGCCTTGCCCTGGAGTTTCCCTACTCAGCCAACGCTGAACACATCCAGCACGGTTAGCAGTGGTTGCTCTCGTAGTCAGTAGTGGTCTTAGTGAGTGTGCAGGGTGTGCAAGGGTGTGCGAAATGAGAGCCCCCATTTTCAATTTACGCGCTTTGAGGGGGCCCCATTGTTAGTTTACGCGCTTTCAAAATTTTATGAGATTTTCTTCATGCTTATATTTTTATTATAATGATTACACAATAAAACTTAATTTGGTTTACTCTACGTTATTACTAATAATATGTTTTAACTCATTTGGATTTTCAACCTGAAGATATAAAGCCAAACTGAAATGATGAAACATAAATAGCTTTCTGGATGATCAAGGGACAAGAGGCCCCAATCAAAATGTGAAATGTCCTCAACCAAGATGCTAGGGTCCACTAATCAAATGGATAAGGGGGCCTATTAGTCTTTGGTTAAACATACATAACCTGTCTACTGTGCATTCAAAAGACAAGGGGTCCAGACAAAAGGTAAGATGACAAAAGGTAACATGGATAAGGTGCCCAATACTCTTCAAAAAGGTAAGATTCCCTCAATTAAAATTTAAGAGGTTTAAAATCAATAATATAGAGCCGTTACTTTTATGAATCATTTTGCTATTAGTTGCAAGGTTTAACTGGTAGCCTACCATTCTTGCTTACAAATCTACTCATTACGCAGTGTACATATCCTTAAGCGAAATACCATGAACAGAAAACCATTGCAATAAACCTAATTTTTAAGCACAAAGCCTACCAAAGATTTGTAGTGTTGTGATATTAACTTGTTCAAGATTTTACTGCAAAAAATGTAGTTGTTGTAGCTTATCAAGCTCAAATCAACATTTAAATCTGATTAAAATGTGTGAGTCAAAACTGCATATTTCATTCATTCCAGTCTCATCATAAACATTATGGTAGGTTTGTTCTTTCTCAAAGTATTTACTGGAGATGAAAGGTAGGTTTACCTGTACTTTTGGACAATGAAAATCTAAAAGCAGTAAGTTCTTACAAAGCTCAACTTGGCCCTAGGTCAAATCCATTTTTCAAACAGTTATGTGAGTAACTGGTTTTGCTTGAGAGAATTATGTTGTAAATACCAATGCATATGTGTGTACTTGCATGGTCTGCTGTATGCTTCGACAGCTGCTAATGCAATACTACATCAATTGCTTTCAGTTTCTTTTTGAGACAGAACCAAATGTGTAGACTGGGGAAGCTTTCCTTGCTTTCTTGAATCACTTATGTTTTTCTTTGCCGTATGCCTGCAGAGATTAAGAAAATAAATGTTGATAATGTTGCAACTTCTCCGTTGGCGTTGCGTCGAATGTGTGATTCACCACGAACGGGATGTGCGCAAAGAACAACACCATATATACGTGGCGCGAACAAGCAGTAATAGAGGAATTCCGGCGCATGATCTCTATTGTTGCTTGCTGCTACAGTGCGAAGCTTTGCGCACATGCCGCTCGGGCTTTTCCGATCGCATCAAAATGGTGCTGTGACCAGGATGTGAAGGTCGTACCAGGTGCAGCCTTCGCAAAAAGAACGTGCGATCGGTGCGGTTCGTTGTAAAAAGGAGGGGACGTTGTTGCAAGTTGCAACCTCTCCGCTGGCGTTGCGTTAAATGTGTGATTGACCACGAACGGGATGTGCGTGAAGAATAACACCATATATATGTGGCGCGAACAAGCAATAATAGAGTGTTCGCGGCGTGTGACCTTTATTGTTGCTTGCTGCCAAAGTGCGAAGCTTTGCGCACTTTCCGATCGCAACATCGCTCGGGCATCGCAACAGTTGTGTTAGCAGATTTTTTCATGCATTATTCAATTATACTTATAACAGGATGTGTTCATTTTTGTGCAAGGTAAAATGAGAATGCAGCATGAGACAATTTATGAGACTGCAGTAATTTGTAAACGTATTGGTTGGGACCTTGTTTTTTGCGCAAGACGAACGAATGAAGGTGGATATGCTAAAGTGGGCAAGCGAACTCTCACAAACGTTCAAAGCTTTGTGCTTAAAGCTGAATGTTGTTTTTATTTATTTTTATAAAAAAATATTTTCCTGAAACAATTCCACAAAGCCATCGTCAATATCTGGTTCAATTTAAATATATTGAAGAGTAGAGACCAGCCAGTCGAATGATCTCACCGTGCCCATCAATCAATTCACTATACTGCTCAACGGAATCAGTGTGAGCTTCAGTTAGCGCAGTCAGGAAATGAATTGCAAATTACAAGTTCGATCGATGGAAGGCATAACAATGATCATTACGCGTCATTGGCTATTCCCATTCTCCAGGTTTAGAATGTTAAACTGGATATTTTCAACTGTTAGGAAGGCAAGCGTATTTGTGAGAGGGCACATGAAAACATTTAGATTTTTTAAATTCCGGAATGTGGGTCCAAATGCAAATTAAGTCAAATTTCCAAAAATTCTCACAAAAGGTCAAACATAATATTTGCGACCAAACCAAATGGTCGAATTTTCACAATAAAGCCGCCAAGCTTCCCTGTGCTGAAGTACAAGCAGCCCTGGGTGTTACATTTTGCTATATGTTGTATCATGCCATTGTGTTATTTGTGTAGTGGAATGTAGGGCAATGGGGCATATATGGGAAGTAAAAAACACATACATAAACTTCATACACAAATTGAAAAGTTTATAAATGTGCACATCGCAACATGGACATGATGGTGAAGAAACCATCCAGCCTGATGCAGTTATTTGGAACAAATAGCCTACAGATGCATACTACAAAGCCAGGAGGCATTTGGGCCATGGCCTCCAAAGTATATATGGTTATTGCCTCCTATTTTGACAATTGTGCACAAAGGTCGTACCACTGTTGAGTGAACATGGTGACGTCACCGAAACGAAATAAATAATTTGTGCGATGTTTCACTAGCAAACTAGCAAACTCCCGTGACACCTAAAATTTACCACCACTGCTCGTAGTGACAGGCTTGGTTGACATTTATAGCAATGTCGTACAGGGAGGGTCACGTGAAGGCACCTATCATCCTCCCCATTGTGTGGGGAAGATGACATACGCCCGTTCTTACACATACTAATGCATTTAACAACCGACGAAAGGTAACCGATCAAATACTGCAGAGGTTATAGACCTGCGGACAGGCAACTGACACTCCTGAAGGATTTACGGAAATCAAATTGCACTCATGAACCAACCAAGGCACACGTTGTATTCGTTTATCAAATTGTGAATGAAGGCACTCGGCGTAAACTGAAGTACAAGGAAACAACAACTAAAAAAAGTAGCAAAGCTTCGTGATTCGCGATTCTAAATGCTCCAAATTGGTCGACCTATGCAAGCTGCAAAGCAAAGAATAAAGCGGAAATTTTGCAAGCGGTGATAATAATGATTTTCCGTGAATACAAGTTAGTCGTAAGCTTCCCCCGCAAGCTCACCGTGCTTTATTGTATCACTTTCAGGCCAAACTGGGCATTAAAATTGGCTTTCATTACTAAGTGCAGTTACAGTATGGCAAATTCAATTAAGTTAAGTACGAATAACACCGATTCATATTTGCGCACATTTTGAAAAATCTGTTTTGTTTAGTAAAAAAAACGCAGTAAAAAGTCAAATTTTGTGTTACTTTCTTTTATTAACTTTCGTAGACAACTATACACTGGCCAAATTTTGGAGACGACTGGCAGAAAGTTTCAGATCAGGTTATGCTAAACACACACGTCACCGATAAAAGAACAGTCAAAAACGCGAAGTCATAAAATCTTATAACTCAGCATCAAAAAGCAATATGTAATTGGAACACATGGGACTCTTTATCAGTTCGATGTGGCCTGCTCGTTGGCGTTATCAGCATATGTTTGCGGTACCACGCGTGAAGTAAAGCATTCCAAAAGCTGTGCTGCTAATTTGAGCTATAAGACAGCTTATGAATAATAAACACTTCTGAATATTAACACTTCTTAGGCCCTACTGTAACAGGCCAGGGTAAGAATTTGTTTGTAAAAGTAGTACTTCAAGCTGCTTTCATGTAATGGAAAAAGATCCGTCGCTGATTGAACACAGCTTGTTAGATGCTGAACGAAAACGTTATCGAGGCCAATGCTTCAACCACATACCAATCAAGTCTGTTTTGCATGCGAGTAAATTTCAATGCTAAAGTTTTGACCATAGCTTTTACATGTCTGGGTAGGTCTGGTACGGCAGAAGAACACCCGGAGCTAAGCCGATTGTACAAACCGTAGAGAGGATGAAGTATAAGAGGAAGAACAACAAGCAAAACCTGTAAAAAACAACAGGTTAATAAAGGGCTGGAAATGTAGCTTATCCACTCTTTTATAACCTGTTTATATTACCAATAAATATGTGCTACATCGAGTAAATTTATCTACAGTTGCTTCTCTTGCAACTTGTGTTTGCATCAACTGGTGATTGATTTCTTCACGTCACGTTTTTCGGTTCACGATTTTTGTTAAAATTGTCGATGCAGACGAAAGTGATCGGTCATTTCAACTTCAAGACTGGGAAATAGCTATTCAATGAAACTTCATAGCAAAAATTGCTAAGAGATTGTTCGCAAATGGCAACTTGTATGTGCAGTAGATGAAGTTGTTGTAATACACGCGAGAATGCAACAATTCTGTGCAAAAGTTCGAAATTTTCTACTTCACCCTTGTATAAGGAGAAACCAATCCAAACTATAGTTCAAAAAAGCGCTTCTGAATACTCCGAAATCGACTGACTATTATTTTATCCGGCAATTTGGTTTCTTCTACCAGAACAGGGTTTCTCAAACGGGGCCCTCGGCCCCCTTTGCGGGCCAGGGAGCGGTTCTCTGGGGGCCACGAGCAGATGCCTTCACTAGGTAGCTTTGCCGTGATATTGCATAGCCTAAATGTCACAATATATTAAGTATTCGCCAGTTAAACTTAGAAGGGAGCCACGGCTCATGAAAGTGAGAACCGCTGTACTAGAAGGTTACATGTTGTCAAGCACGGAAGCTAAAATCTAAATCAACTAGAACTTAGTTTCAGGTAGCTGTAACAACTTCTCAGTGTGTTAACTATATCCTCATTGGTGAAGGTGGTGCATAACCAGCCATACAGAGCTAACATCGAAGGGCAGCAACGCTTTGTCATTAAATAGTTTTCTTTTCTGCAGTTGCTGGGAACGCGCTCGTGTTGACCAAACACGTTTATTATTTCTCTGGAAAACAATTTAGACTGGTGTGAGGTAATTTTGGTCGTATGATCATTTTCCCGCAGTTATCTCTTGTCGTGATATTATTTACACAACCACATTCGCTGCCCTTCCATATGCGTGCACACGCTTTGCAACGATTTAGCAACGAATACTACATAACGCTTTGGAATAGCTACGAGTTTTTCTGCAGAAAGTAAACTTTTTCTTTTGCCCTCCGCTAATTGCTCGTTGGCGAAAGGGTTAAGGCAAAGCTATTTGAGCTTCTGGTATTTTGTTTGGGTCAGCTGCTAATCACCCCAGAAAGGGTGAAATTCATCAGGATTGAGGGTCGCAAGAGATGGCTTACCAATAGCTTGCACGTTTGATCCCACAGCCCTGAAGAGTCAACCTCATTGTAAAAATATATTGCAATTTCCATATAATAAAATTAACGTACTTGCTTCAACTACGTATTCTTTCAACATCACACGACACGCAACTGACAAACAGAGAAAACGAGCCTCAACAATGTGCAGTTCGACTTTAAAAAAATAAAAATTGCATGATATCAGACAAAGTAATGAAAAGTTGTTGCTTTCAAAAAGAAAGAAAAACTCTGTCCCTACCACCTCCAGCTGCACTTTTGTCACCTCGGTTATGATGTTATAAAACTCGTCTGTTATATGTACACTCAGTATGCTGTTGACCGCTGTCTGTCTAGTGCAGGGGTGGGCAATTAATTTGGATCGGGGGCCATTTTGAGAAGGCTTCGTTCAGAGGAGGGCCATACTGTCTAATTTGATGGTAAAAACAAAAGACACAGAAAAACTAAAGGTTTTATTAGAAATGTTCTTGTGTAAATGCCCTTTAACTAGCCGAGCGTATGCTTTTCAATGAGACAAATGCAACCTCTCACACTTTTCAACAACTTTTTTGTGGAATAAGATTGCTTGTTGAGATCTTCATCAATGCCTCCAAGTTTATGTCCGCCAGAGAAGATCTATTTTTACTTTTGATGATTTTCATGGACGAAAATGTTTGTTCGCAGATGTATGTGGATCCAAAAATGGAAAATATTTTCATAGCAAAGTTCTTCAAGCGGAGAAATTCATCTAACGATAAAGAGTTGTAAAATTCTGTTAATGTAACGGAATGGAACAGTCCTTTGAGTGTATGATTGGACTGCAAGTCAATTAGTTCAAGCTGCAAATTTTCAGGTACTGTATCAATTTCAGCAGAGAAAGGAAAAGATATCAAATTTAGGTCAGGCTCAACTTTCTTGAAGTCCTGGAATCTTCTTGTGAGCTCGTCCTCTAAGCTCTGCAAATGTTCCCTAATCTTCAAAGAAATATTTAGCGGTACTTCCTACTTTCCTAAAAGGGGAAAGTGACAAAACTTGCCCTCACCAGCTTGCCTTGCAAACAAACCTACTTTTGTTTGAAAGGATCTCACATGCCTCAACATTTCATGTGCAAACAGTCCTTTTCCCTGCAACGTCATATTCAAATTATGTGATTTTTCGAATACGTCAGATGCGAACATCAACTCATATCTCCACTCCTCACAAGCCATTTTGGTCGCAAAATCACATGAAATCCCTTTGGTTTTCAGAAAAAGAAGGATTTCATTCTGTAATTCCCAAATTCGTTTTAGTACTTTGCTAAGGCTCAGCCACCGAACGTTGTTGTGGTATATTACATCTGTATGCTTGGCCTCCATGTCCTCAAGCAGGGATTTAAACTGTCGATGATTGAGTGCCCTTGCTCTGAGTATGTTGGCAACGCTCACTACAGGATCTACAACATGCTTGAGGTCCAGTGCACCTTTGCAAAGACTTTCTTGATGCAAAATACAATGAAAGGAGAGCAAGTTACTGTCAGGGCGTTCCGCTTTTAACTTGTTCGTTAAAAGTTTGATCATGCTCACATTTTTTCCAGTGAATGCTCTGGCTCCATCTGTTGTGATGCTTGCCATTTTATTACATGACAAGGCATTTTTTTCCACACAATCCACGACGTTTTCAAATAAGTCTCGACCAGTGGTTGTACTTTTTATCGATTGCAAACCAAGAAGTTCTTCTGTGATAACGAAATTTTCATCAATTCCACGGATAAAGACGAGTAACTGTGCTGTGTCTTGATTATCAGTACTCTCATCCATTGCCAAAGAAAACTATACAAAGTCTTTGCTTGCTGTGTTCAATTGTTCTGTTACTTCCTCAATGATTAAGTGTATGCGCCACACCATAGTCTTTCTTGATAATGAAATGGTGTCGAATCTGCTTTTCATTTCAGGGCACAGAACGCTTGCACAATCCACCAAGCACTGTTTAACAAACTCGCCATCAGAAAATGGCTTGCTGTTTCTAGCAAGGTTGTACGCTACCATGAAACTTGCCTGTGTAGCACTGTTCTGAAGAACCGATTGTTTCCTTAAATACGGCCTGTTGCTTCTCTAGCTTTTTCACATACTCTGCAGATTTTTTCCTTCGCTCTTCCTGGGACATTTCACGAGCAAATTCACCATGTTTTGTTTGGTGGTGTCGTTTCAAATTATACCTTTGAATACAACAACTGTTTCCTGACATAATAAACACACTGCCTTATTTCTCGAATTAAGGAAGAAATATCTGCGTATCCAGTCTTCATTAAATATGCGGTATGATTTTTCAATTTTACGCATTTTGGGAGGGTCCATTTTTTGAGAGGTGTTCAAAAAGTTTTAAATCTTCATGTTTCAAAGAAAGCTGAAATGAGGCAAAATGAATAATAAGGATACTAATTTATTATAAATAGCTATAAATCAGTGATAACACAGTTTCATAATCATCTGAATTATTTGCTGGACTGTGTTGCAGTGCACGTGCAACTCTCCATCTTGCAGTTCTGCCTTCTCGTTACCTAATTTCGAAGTTAATTAACTGATAACATTACGTGAACAAATTTTAATTCGCGTATAGCTCATGGGCGAACCTACAGTGGTCAAGAAGCGCAACCAGCGCACAAATGCGACATTTCAACTCACGCTTGTAAATGACGTTAGCTTTCGGGGTAGCTTTGTTTCTCACCACTGACATCAGAGTGGAACTCGTTGAACACGTCGGCCACCGTACGAGACCCAACTAGCCTGTGCCCTCGCTTAATGTTTTAACGATAATGTAATTATTTCTTAGTTCTTTTAGTTAGACTTGCCACACCTCATTGTTTTTGCATGAAACCATCAATGAATGTGTTAACTGCTGTTGTCTAACTGCTAATTTCGAAAGAGTCACTGTATCTGCTGTGCATATATGACTGTGTGTAGACTTTAGCGAACAAGAACACCTAAAGTTATATACTTCGAAGTACTGTTTCTGACTACTCTATAACGCTTTAACACAGGGGTTCTCAACCTTTTCAAGCATGTGGCCTAATTATTAAACTGAAGATCCGTGGCCCACCCACTGTAAAACTTCTCCAAAGTGACAACTCCTGCACATGCGCAGAGCAGAAATTAAAACAACTGAAGACAAGATTTAATAACACAACGTGCGCTACTATCAATGCGACGGCTGAGCCTGTTTGTTGTTAGAAAAAGCAAAGATATTCTAGCCTCGATATGTGACAATGAATAGAACAAGTCATCTTCCACGTTAAGCGTGTTTCTATATTTCGTTTTCATGGCAACAAGAGCCACCACCTGTCTACCTCAAGTCAAAGTGGCTTCAGTAACTGCATACTGTGCACATGCACAACGTCGTACGTCACGTGGAAATTTTCATGTCACAACAATTTTAACACATAATGAAGAATAAGAGCGTATTGTGACGTTTTTAGCTCAAGAACTACCTATGTTTTCGATTAAACAAGGTTCATCTTGCAAAACGTACTCAATCTCAATAATAACAAGCCGCGACCTATCAAACATTCTTCTGTGGCTCACAGTTTGCGATACCCTACTTTAGCTGAACCTAGATGTGTGGCGCGTAACCTACCCTTTGTAAAGAATATAGCATAATCGCTATCTAGGAATCTAGCCAACATTCCTCAGTTGTTCGTTGTCTGTGTCCTTATTACATCACAAGATATTTAAATGTTTTTATAGCACCACAATCCTATACTTAACTACACCAGTTTCCAAATGCAAGCTTGCTTGCCATAATGAAGTGCCAGTACGCCAGTGTTGGGGCCCATCACTACCTTCGGAGTTTCATATGAGGTTTATAAATTAACCAACTGCGACCAGTTGCAGCTGCCCAGCATTCTGCTACATCTACAAGCCTTCATTCAGCACGATGAAAAGACATATCCTAACATCACGCTGCTGAACATTGTAGCTAAGCTACACTGCCAGAGTCCCAATGACAACACGTGAGGAGCTGAACGAAGTTTCTCGACTTTGCGCGGCGTTCCTCCGCACCACAACCGAAGAAGAGCGTTTGAACGATCTATTCTTGCAACCTCTCCATTGGCGTTGCGTTGAATGTGTGATTCACCATGAACGGGATGTGTGCGAAGAACAACACCCATATACATGTGGCACGAACAAGCAATATTAGAGTGATTGCGGCGCATGATCTCTATTGTTTCTTGCTGCCACAGCGTGAAGCTTTGCGCACTTGCTGCTCGGGGTTTCCGATCGCAACACTAGCATGGCTAAACAGCTTTGGAATTTGCGGTGTATTAATTTGCAAGGCGTCACAACTGTCGCTTAGTAGACTACTGCTGTGGATCACCTGAAAAAAAGTACTTGTGTAAGGTCTAATTTTATAATGAGCTTGGGTAGAGAGTGACGTCGCCGTTCAAGGCAGCGTTGTGTAAAAATGAACTGCTGGTGTGCGTAGTAGAGATGGACAAAGCGATTACAATGGAAATAGAAGCAAGTCTCGGTTCAAGTTAGCCTCAGCACTGAAATTAGCTGTGATAAGTTGGAAAAAATTTCAGATTTGAAAATTTTTCCTAAATGCTTCCACGGGCCACAAGTGGTCCGCGGGCCGCTAATTGCCCACCCCTGGTCTAGTGCATATCGAGTTAGATGAACGGTGTTTATAAGAAGCAAAGAAAATCACTGGTTGGAATTCGTGTGTTGTTGTAACCACCCACCTGTCAAGCACAGTTGCCGCAAATTTCCATTCCAAAGCACTTTTTTCATCTTGATCGTCATTGCGCATGCTGTTTGTTATGAACGTGAGCTCCTCAAGAATCTTTTTCATGTCTCTGTTAAAACAAAGAAAACTGGATAGTACTATATCTTTTTTAACAGATACATTTACATCCAGCAGGTAAAATCGTCTGTAGCTTCCTTGCAGAAAAGAAAAAAATACAACAGAAAAAAGACACATTCTTTACTTTATCTCATCAATGATAAAACGGCAGGCTTTATACTACATTTTGTTGCAAATTAAGAACGAAATGTAACACCTTGTGATAAAGCCGATATGCAGTGAAATAAAAGAAGTGTCACATTGTATGAGAACACAGTGCGGATTAAAATCAAATTTCAGTAAAAAACAGCAAAAATCTATTCCAACCAAAACTGGAAAGCGTGTATCCGATTAAAACAAGTATTACTCCGAAATAAGAGCACTGTAATGCCACAGCTCACTGAACGCATAGAATTTAATGCACTGAGTTGCAGAGCTTTACAGATTTTTTTTTTTTTTAAGTCTCGATCCGCAAGATATTAAGCAGCCCAACTGCTGCTTCGCGATCAACGGAAATATTGGAAACATTTTTATTTCGGAGAAGACATCTAATGATGAAAACTGATTAGGATAAAGATTTTGGCACAGTTTTCCCTATCAAAACTTATTTCTAGGGTAAGGGTTGGCATGAATCTTCAGCTTATCATAAAAATTTGAACATTTGAACGAGTTTGGCATCTGACAACGGATCCTAAATATAGAGTTAAGTTCACATAAAGCAAGCTCGTAATAGTTGATGTCACTTCCGAATATAACATATATACTCATACTTCCCCATTGCTCCTGTGACAAACCGTTTAGGCCAATTTACAAGGTTAGCAAATGTCTAACGAGGGAAAAATTTTTTCACTGATTTATTTTTTTAAAGAAGCAAGATTCTGTTTATAATGGTTCAGACCCGCAGTAAAAAAATAACTCATGATTTTAAGTATAGACTGAATAGCGATGTTTGTGTCGAAATCAAGCACTAGAAACTATATACTGGATTTACATAGCTGGAAACTTGGAAGGTCTTGGTTTTAAGAAAAAGTCATGATAATGAGTTGCCAGTAGCAACTTGTGTTTGGATTAAGAAACACAAACAGTTGCTAAATCGACGGAAACATTTATCTACTTTTGTCTGTCATTTTTCAGAGGTTGCGTCGTATTTGCATCATGTTGAACCTGAAATGAAACTTCGTTAATAGTACTACATTCACAGCAATCCTTATTTCAGTTTCTGAAGCTCGGTTGATGTTGCAAAGCAATCGTTGAAGTTCTCCTGTAGTCAACGGTGGGCTTAGGGTTGGGGGGGCGAGGCAAGGCTGAAAAGGGGGGGCTTCTGATGACGTTATCACACTCAGCCAACCGTGATAAGACCTTTTGATCAAGCTTAGGAAGGGGATATGCGGGCCAAAGATACGTTCCTGAGACTACGAAATGACTGACTTAACAGAAAATGCGCAACGGTACTCGTGAGTTGTGATAAACAACTTTAAAAGCACTGAAAGCTGGGAAAACAAAGCTAACAACGCATAAAAGTTAGGCGATTGCAAGTTGGCATCGCCCCCCACTTCTTTAGTTTTGCGTTCCATTTTTCTGCATTCACCATCAATGAAATAGAAAGTTTATAACACACATTCCCCCTGAAAAAGGCTTGGTTTTCTGAATTTGTCCACAGTCGTATCCTTAAAGGACTCCATGAAACTATAGGATACAGCGAAGCAGATTCAAAACACTAAATTTGTTTTAAAGTTCATCCTTTTAACTACATTCAAGAACATGGCATGCATACAAAAACATCCAACCTGTGACTTGTTTTGAAAAGTTTTGAGGCTGAATGAGTCAAAGCGTCTGCCCTCATCTTGCACTGACCCTAGTTGTTTGAAAAATGTGCAAAGCAGCAAATAATCATCACGTACCTTTTTGCAAACCTTGTTACACTATATTTCTAGAAGCTTCGTTCTCTGACAGTGAAAAGTAGTTATCATTTAGTACAAAGTTTTGCTCTTACTTGATAGAGTCTTATCAGAACTTTTTGGAACAAATTTTAACCCACAGTTTCTTTAATAAGGTATTGAAGATGGTTTGAAACTTTTCCTTGTTTACGCATTATAGATGCTGGTGAGGGCCCTTAGAAAACAGAGCACTTGCACATTACAGTGGCAGTTGGCGGCCCTTTTGAAAGCAGAGTGCTTACACATTACAGTTGCTGTTGGGGGCCTCTTTGAAAGTAGAATACTTACACATTGCAGTTGCTGTTGGAGGCCCTTCCGAAAGCAGAATACTTACGCGTTACTATGGCTGTTGGAGGCCCTTTGAGAGCACAGCACTTACTTATGATCAGCCTCGGAGTATATTATATGAGTGGATAATAGTTTTTTACCAAAATTGAGGAAAATGTACGCGTGAAACACCTCGAGGGGGGTCCCTAAAAACGGGAGTCCGAGGCAATTGCCTCGCTTGCCTCCCCTTAAACACACCACTGTCTGTAGTTGGTTTGTTGGATTATGGCCAGTTTTTCTTACTCTTTTGTGAAAGCTCTTGAATTCTTTTGCTAAAAACGCAGACAACATGAATTTTGCCAACGTTGATAGTGCAATGCTCATAGCGTTTGCTACTTTGAAAAATTGTAATCTCAGTAAAGCTATTTGCACAAAATATATTTTTAAAGTTTATTTGCTGAGTGCTTCAATGTTAAGCCCTGAGTGGGGTATTTTGTTTACATAAAATCCAGTTTTTTGCAGAACCACTGCGACCAAAGTGAGCTCACGAAAACATCAGCGTCACACGGCGAACTAAGCATATGCTACTCATTGCAATTGCAGTAGTGTCGGTATTTGCAAACCTATTCGCATCCTGTAGAGTAGTTACGCCTTCATCGACATCGGTACTTGAATGACTCCACCCTTCATCAGCCTGACAAGACAAAAACACCATTGGTAACTGCAACTGATATTGAAGGATTACAGAGCTGAGAAAAAACAAAATGGATGACAAATTCTTGTCGATCTAACCTCGCAATTTTATTTAGTGCATAAATTCAATGCTCATTACTGAGTATCTGGAAGACCGTGCAGAGTATCAACACAACAGCGGGTCAAAAGGTTTGATTTTAGGCGAGCAACAGTATTTTGTTTGGAAAGCCGCTCCTCATAGCAAAAAATGACTAGATATGCTAAATATTTGGGCGGGGGGCATGGCCTCCTGGGACCCCTGGCAAGGCCTATGATATCATCATCAAAGCGGACGCACTAAACACTAGTTTACTGGCCTGTCCCAAGACATAATTCCCCTGAGAAAATACAAGCATCCCTGTTCTATCTTTTTAAGAATGCTAATCAAATTTTACTATGACCAATTAGCTAGAAATCATCCACCAATGTTAGAAGTGCCAGTCTTACAACCAAGCTAACTATATTCAGGTACTGGCTCAATAAATTAAAAACACGTGATTCTTTTGGCAACGTTATTTTTACAGCCGCTGCATGATGGGTTTAATAGACCGAAATAATGAAGATGGATATTGGATATCTGTCATAGGAACACTTGTAATTCGCTTCTTAACCACTTCGAAATACTACTTGCGCCAATAGGCACCTTTTGATAGTTTACACAAACAGTTCACAATTCTAAATAGTCGAGTTTCCAAAATAAAAAGAAATAGAACAACATTTTCAAAAAACAATGCCATTATTTGGAGCTGATTAAATCATCACCAGCTCTTGTAACCTCATTTACTTTAATTGGTGACCTGAAGCATTTGGTGCAAGTTTGGAATAAACGCAACTTGAGCTTTTAACAAACAATTTTTACAATTCCAGGCGCACGCTTGTCCTCACTTGGATGTGATAAAGAATATGATTTTGTTTAGAAGTGACACGACAGCTTTATTTTCAAAGACCTCCTGAAGTTACAGTAAAACTTTCCACAAACAACTGCAGTGCCACACAACTTCAACCAAGGAAACAACAGTATTTGTTCTGGGGTATACGTTTTGTACAGTAGTGAATTGATGAATACTTCCTTTAAAGCAGGTCTACCGTTTGAAATTGCTTCAAATCAAAAATAAAATTCCACTCCTCTTTACCTTTCTACTCGACACAAGCGGGTAGTTTTCTCCATGGTTTCCTTCCCCAGTCACAGGACCATCAACAAACCTTCGTCTATGGCTGTATTTACCCGGTCTTTTCATTTGCAAAATACTCGGAAGGAGTTCCAGAAAGACGGAACGAATCTTTAAAAAATCTAGGCTTCAGCTACATGCTGTTACAGGCAAATTACAAATAGCAGCAGCCTATCTGCAAACGCCTGTGTGTTTTGATTCGCGAGTAGGAGCTACTGGTACCTCAGTTATTCGCCCAATAAATATTCATTTGTACTCGTTCGACTATGCACTGGCAACCAAGCAACAAATGATGTCCGGATCAGTGCCATTTCGAAACGTATGGGTATGTAACAACTTTTAAGCTGGCTCAGGTTAATGTTCAAAGTTTGTAGCAAGTTTATAGCAAACTGCAATTAACCTGTCGCAGTTTTCCTGATCAATAGCAACGCAGTGTGAAAGAAAGAGAGATGAGTTTTTCTTGTTATGAAAATTGATGCTGTCTAACGAAACTCGCGCAATGTGGTTAGCGTCCTGCACGTGCGCGGGGTTTTGTGAACGTACTGTAAAACCAAAGCAAGAGCTTGAAGTAATGAAACGTACGATTTTTAAAGTAGTGACTGCTTTCACCACGACTCGCGGCAAAATGCCAAGTAAAGTGAACGTTGAATGCAGTGCGAAATGCAAATAAATCACATATGTGTTTTGACACACGTGCGCGACAGCCATCGAAATAAATTACCAGACAGTGTTGAATAAAGAAAACAAACTGTATAAACAAATGTAAATTGTACAAGAAACTACATATCGTCATTGAACTATGTCGATCTTTGCAGAGAACTTACCAGCATTGGCATTTCATTGGTGTTTTGCGAAGTGGTGTGGTGGAAATTGAGAGAAATAACAGTGGCGATTACGGACGCCGTCACCATGACAATGCTACAAGCGAAGTATTTACCTGCGAGCGATAAATAAAAGCAAGGACGACTTAGACATCCAGTGCAGATAAATGCTTGTCTTCCAGTGAAAACACATGATAGTTGATAATATGTTTACAGCGTCGAAACGCCCAAAACACAAATCTACCACCCCATGCAATACTGTCATTTGAATGTGTACTAATCAGTTCAGTAATGTGCGACATATGCAGCGCGGATTGCGCCATGTTGTATCAAGCATAAAAGCAATCAAATCGTGCAAGCGGTACACAGACAGTTGAGACCTTTACATTTAAGACCATTCTTTTGAGACCAACTCGTTTCAAACTACATTCATTTGAGTTTTGAGACCTGCTGATATGAGAGGAGATTCTTAGGGGCCACTTTGATTTAAGACCTCAATTAATTGAGACCAGAATTATGATGTTTTTTTTGGCTTCTGCTGTGTTTCAGAGCACGAGAGCATTTACAATACAGCGTGAGTCACCTTGAATTAGGAATGGAGTGGCCTTGGAAAACGTCAACCTTGGAGTGACCTTGGAAAACACCAAGCCTTCCTCAAACAAATCGAAGGAAGATGGTAAAATGTAATTGTCAAACATCTGCACTTAAACATGGTGTAAAATGGACGTGGTCTAAAACCAACAGATCTCAAATGAATGTGGTCTAAAATTAACATAGTCTCACATGAACAAGTCTCCAGTTAACAGGTATCTAGTAACAAACGAACAAGTCTCTGGTAACAGGTATTTAGTCAAGTGAACAAGTCCTAAGTGAACGTGGTCTCAGATGAAAAGGTCTCAAATTAATGCGGTCTCACATGAACCGGTCTCAAACGAATGTAGTCTGAAATCAACTTGTCTCAACTGGTTTTGAAAGGAATGTGCTGGTCTTCAAGGAACAAGTCTCACACGAAAGTGTTCTAAAATAAAAAGGCCTCAAATGAATGTAAATGTTGTTTCTAATCAATGCATCTCAAATGAACAGGTCTGAAATGAACGTAATCTCAAATGAAAAGTCTCAAATAAATGGTCTCAAATGAACATATCTCAGTTGTCATGGAACCCGTGCAAGCAGTTTGCCACGCGAAAACATGTCGTGCTGAAGTTATAACATGCATGATGAAGACATATCACCAAATCCATAGCGCTAACAACCGGTTAGTAACAGTTAAAAACATTCACAATCCACCTCAATTTGTTTTCAGCGAAATTCCATTAATTTATAATTGCAAACTGTTCCAACATTTTTTGAACATTGGATTCTTTGTTACTTACCTCGGTGCTGTAACGTAAAATCCTTGCGCACAGCACATCAACGTTATAATTGTTACTCATTAGAACGCTAGATTTCCAGTCTGCTGTAGCTTCCTATTGAACAGTACGTCTTAGACGGAAACAAATAACACCGATATTATCCTTCTACACATAGGTGTAGGAGCAGGCAAATTTTTAGTGGTGCGAAGGATTTTTGTCCAAATTTTCCCAAACTTGTCCGAAAAAAACTCCACACAAAATGACCTCCAAAACACGACTGCATTTCATTTCATGTTGGCCGCAAGCATGATTTTTGCCCAAGTTTCACCCAAACTTTCCAAATTTCCCCTAACTTGCAAATTGCCCGAAAGAACTAAAGAACTGAATAAAAACATGATCTCCAAAAAAACGTCTGCACTTTGATTTTGGGGGCCATTTTTGTAAAATCAAAGCACACACAGCAATAAAGGTTTTCACACATTTTGCCCAAATTTTCATAGATTTTGCCCGGATTTTCAGGGATTTTGTCCGGATTTTCACCAAATCAAACGTTTTGGGGGTGCAGTTGCACCCCCACCTCCTAAGCCAGTGCTTGTACACGGTAACTTAAATTATGAATCTTGATTGTGTTTTAAGTTGTTTTTTCACTAGCACTTGTAAAACTGTTGTTACAAAGGCCTCTTAAATATTATGCTGGCACATCATTCTACGCACTTCTGTGCTCCAGTTACATTTTGCAAGTTGCTTTGGTTTTAGGACACATCACTGTAGCTTGCTAACAATGCTTTTTTCAGTCATTCACAGTTCAGAACAGCATCTTTTTGTAGATCGGGGTGTACTGGAAGTGACCTAAAAGAAAAATAGGCATAAGTGCTAACATTAAGTTATTAAGTTACGTATCCATGCCAACCATAGGTGAGCTTGGCTTTGGCGACCACTTCTGGTATTCAGGTCTGGATCCGTTGTTATGTTGAAACTAGTTCTTCCTACAGTTCAGGGCATCCAGAAATATTTACCTACAGGATTCTGAAAAGGTTTGAATGATTTACCGCTGAAAATGACGTGGCCGACTTTCATTAGCTCTTACTTTGTATGTTTATTTTTAGTGTCAATCGCTCTTCGTGGCGTTTTTTACTAGAGAAAAATGAGCCATGCAATAAAACCAAAATGAAATGTCAAGTCAAGAGTATTTTTCTGCCTTACTTTCCACTTTGTGTCGCTTTCCACTCCTCATCCCCGGAAAACGCGAGAGATTGAATGGTTTTGTTTTGTAGATTTACATGCAAACAAACTTAAGTTTGATTTTCGCTTCACTATAAAAGTTCGTTTAATCGGACCTGTGATGTAAACAAGCTTCTTAGCTTCATTGTTGTCTGAAGCTAAGAAGCTTGTTTACATCAATAACGCATGGTGTCGTTTGTTTATAGAACTATTCCGGCGCAACAGCAAACTGCGTCGGCAACTACTAGTCTCGGCGCAATAACAAACCGGATAAAAATTTGAAAAAGGCTCAGGACGACTGCGTACTGTACCGAAATGGAAATGCCCAGGAACACGACATACGTGCACTGAAGTTGTAGAAGCGTTCTACACAAATGCTACAAAGCTACAGGGATTAGCGAGTTGCCACCCCTAATTTACATCAACCATTATTGCCCGAGAGATTGTAAAGTAGCCGTTATCAAAATAGTTCCCTGCGTTTCCACAAGTCGTATGAATGTACGAGCGCTGGGAATCACCAACAATACAGATGACGTTTACCCAGGCAATCAAGCAGTCAGTGCTTCCGATAGGATTGACCTACAGTATACAGATTTCCCCACTCGAAAATGATTAGAAGCTCCAAACTTCTATCCGTTTGCAGAAGTGCTGTAACAAAGCAAAGCAAGATGAATCTACACCCCCATGTTAGAGCTTCATCTTAACTTTTCAGCCCATAGCGGTAAAATGAGACAAACACTTTTAACCCGAATTACTTGCAAGCGTACGCGAACCAAAGCGTTTCATGCAATCATAGTCAGGTTGTTATACCAGCAAACATGTGATACGGTAAGCTTACAAATCAGGGAATCGGTGAAGGAGTTCTGCGGAATCATCTCCGACAACGGAACCATATATAAGAAGATTGCCACTACCACAGTGATGCCTGTTGAAAGCAGATGCCTGCAGCTTAGCGAGATCTTTAAATTGCATTCCTCTACCTCTAGGTTTTAAACAGTAAACATATTCCGGCTAAAAAAGGAACCAGATTTTACTTAGGAGAAAAGTCGGGTTTAATATAATACTGTAGGTTGAAAGTGGTAGTTAGTTTAACAGCCGTAGTTGCACCGAAGCAAACAGTGAAAACCACATGCATCCCGTAAAAACCATGCAGCAATAAACATCCATGCACCAACAGCAAGACGAATTGAAAGCATTAAAGCAAAAATATCACACTTGGCCATACATTGCTACGTTTCTACATAGCTTGTATTTTGTACTGTAGTTCTGTTGGAAGGCAATGGCCGAGAAAAATTCAAACCAGTACCTAGCAAGGGAATGACGTCAGTTGGCGGCAAGTTGTCTGCAACGAGTTGTAGAAACACGACCAGAGCAAGAAGTACAGTGATTCCTGGGAGAAAATCAACTCTGTTACTGAACCAAAGCCACAATCAACTCTATTTCTAGCCTCCTTTTTCTCTATCTGCTTTATTGGGTACCTTCGCAATACATGATGAACAATAACTGATGCTTTATTGGGTACCTTCGCAATAAATGATGAACAAGTAATGGCACCATGTAAGCTGTAAATATTACCTAGGTGCAATGAGTTCAAGTGGCAGAGATACCAATGCAGCAAGCCCAAAGTAAAAATTAAGTGGTACACAGATCAGTTTTAAGGTAGAGTGGTTGAGAGATCCAGACCTCAAAGGTTAGCTGCAGCAGAACACTGGGAATGAAGATTTGATGATAGTAAATGCTGTCAGATCACCGTCAGAAACACAAACAACTCCATGCTACTGCTATATAATAATTCCGACAAAGACAAAAGTTCATAAGCCAGGTTACAGTATATGTTCACTAGCACATTTTTTGATTACAGATGACCACTGGCCAGGTATGGCAGATAGTAGAAAGACTTCACTGTCTGGGATTTTCTGTTCCAATCTGGGTTTTTGGGTGTCTCTATGAGATTTTCCAAAAAAACTCATTGGCAGCCCTGGATTTGGCATATATTCACCAGTCATGGGTAGTGCACTTGTAGTCATCTTTTAAAAATGCGGGAAATGATTTGCGCATATTGTTAAACTCTAATGATGACCAACAGCAGTGGAGAACGGTCATTTTCTAAACTTAAGATGGTATAATGAACAAAGGAACACCATCAGACAATAAAGCTGAACAACATGATTCTAAAGAGTATAGAGCAGAACCTTCTATGTGATATAGACACTACCACCAGTATCATAAACAAACTCGCTAAGGAAGAATCTGCAAAATGCAATCTGCAGTAGGTTTGCTGCTATTAACAATCGACTTCGAAACGTATACTGTTTCACTGCACTAAGGGGCGTAACGACGGGGGCAAGGGGGACACAATTCCCCGGGCGCCGAATGACTGCGAGGTCGCCTAAATGTCTCAACAATGTCGCAAGTACTTTTTTCAATACAGTACATTTGATTCCAAAAGATCTCAGGTTCGAACATGGGGGGCGCCAAACTTCTTGCCCCGGGCGCCATCTAACCTCGTTACGCCCCTGACTACACTGTCTAAACAGCAATGATCAAAATTTAATCATCAAATTTGTTGATGAGTCTGGAAGCATTAGTTACTGTCTCTGTACTGCATTTGTGAGCTGTAGCCTACAGTACTGTATTCCTTCTTGGTAAAAAGATACGAAAGTACATTTTTGTAAAAAAGATGTGTAGCCTATATTTCCATCAGTTACTGTTTAGGACGAGGTTTTTCGCAATTACTAAATTCAATATGCGTAGTGTTAGTCGCATGGATGTCCACAGAATTTGTGATTTAAACAGTTGTTCTCTTCTTCAAGTGTATTTTTAACTTAGGGCACCGCGCTGGCAATATGCTACAGGCTCCGCGCTACTTCAATCCGGTATTGCTAGGGAAGGTTATCTTTTAAAAGGCTAAATTATTCAGCTCTTGCTGATATTGTTCCTAGCAACAGTTCGTGTTGTTTCTACGATTATTTCAAGATCAACATTCGCAATTAAGTTATATACTGGCTAAGTTTTTATACTCGCAGGACTGAAAATTCGTTTTAATACACAAAACCGGTCTATCCATCAAGCCCGTCGCCAGGATATAGCAGCAGGGGGGACCAAAAACCAGAAGGAGGGGACAAAAACCAGAAGGGGGGGCACATTTTAACAATGCTGTATTGGATGTATGCAGCAACCAGGGGTCCAAACGTGAAATGGGGGGCACAGATTTAAAATGGAGGGGCCGGGCACCACTGGCCCTCCCGCTGGCGACGGCCCTGCTATCCATGGAAATCAATTGTGATGGATCCACTTGCGCACGTCATACTGATAAAAACAATGATCAAAACGATATACCCGTTTCTAGAACTAAATCTGTAGCACGCGCCTTCATCGCATGTTGATAAGACCAACAGTTGCCGTATGCAATGCACTTGGTATCTGTGTGGAGTACATTGACATCCGTTTCTATAATTTACGAGTGTCAAAGAAATCAACGTAAATGCTCCGATTTTATTGGGAGACTTCGAAAGTTTTTTTCGAGGCATCGCAATTTCTAACGGTTAGTTTTTCTGCAAAAAATAACCAATATTTTTGCAGAAAAACTAACCGTTATTTTGCATTTGCTTGACGTTGTGCCTTGGATAATGAAGGTTTGTCACATTGAAAGCATCAGCAAAGGGTTAACAAGAGTACTGAAAGTTAGATATTCAATCTTACCGCCAAGGTTGAAGCGATGAAGACTGTAAGGTAGTTGCAAATACATAAAAAAACATTAAATCGAATAACAAGCAAGAATTTTATCACTTGATTCGCATTGGCAAAAAATTTGCAACATTGAACCCTATCCGATTTTCTTTGCCTTTGGCAACGTGCAGTGTCTTTTCTCGAACATATTAGGATTTTTACGCACTTAGGATTCTTCACAAACGCAGGAGATTGAAAAGCCCGTTCATCCTGACTAAAATCGTTCCATGACACGGTTGAAGCCTGGAGGTGCTCGTGAACCATGCATAATTGCGAAGGATACATTTGGCGTCATAAATTGTACTGTCTATGCCAAGCAAACCTAATTACTCTGCCAAAAGGGACAATCATCCGCTTGATTGATGGCCTGAGTAACAGTTCGTTGACCGCCTTTGCTGTGAACATGTTGTCATGGTTCTTTTGTGATGTATCGCCTATCTCAAATTTTTTGCCTTTTCACAATGCTAAAGTTTTTTGGTATTGTCAAGTATAAATAAATGATCGTCAAGATTGTAATTTTTGACAACAGTGGGAGCAATGGTCGAGCGATTAAAATTTCTTCATGCAAAGATAGTTTCATTCGAACTCTATTAACACACCGATTAAAATGTACTTTCTTACGTTTTCAATAGGACCTGATTTAAACAGCATAGTTTGTGGCCAATTGCAAGCCTGAATCGATGTATTAGTTATTTTTTGCCTGTTTGTTGCAACAGGGCACAAGACAATGCCAGCCGGGCAAACCGCAAAAGATCTCACCGAGAGTAATCCTTTCTCCTGCGTCGGCAGGCAGCAGAAACACAAGTATCGACAGTGAACAGACCAGAACGCACGGCAAGATGAGATTAAATCCATAGAAAAGAGTCCGGCGCCTAATGTGGATCGTATACGTGACGTCGACGAACGGATGATCGCAGCAGTCGTACGTGAGCGACGTTCGTTTCCCTCGCATTGCTACAGCAAGAAAGTACGTTGGTCAATGTAACAACTTGTAGCAAAACGCTTAGGTAATGAGTTAACAGTGAGTTTACTTCACTGAAGTATGTTAAGACGAAAGAGTATAAATATCTAAGGTGTGGTGTTGTATCACTGCAGTAGCTTTCACTGGAAGCCGCTTCAACTTTAGGTCCAGTTGCCAACTAATTTTTGATTCCCATATTTGCGCGTAGTTAACAAAAAAATTTCAAACAATTAATCAAAAACTGAGAGATAGTTTTCGGGTCAAATTTTCCAGGTTCAAATGTTTTGCCTGCAAAATTTTGAAAACTTCTACCTGATTGATGACATGTTAATAGCAGTCAAACGGCCGTGCCAGTTACTCACTGGAAGCTACTTTAGAAAGTTTGACATAAGCAAAGCAAACTTACATAGAAGATCCCATTCTCCGCTTGGCGTGTAACTTGAAGTATCTGCCTCTGGATTTGGAATGGACAGGTCAACCTGGAAAACAGGTCGTGCACCAGTACGAAGAAAATTTCAAACCAGACTTGTTGGCACATTACATCTCTATTCGCATTAAAACTGAGACTTTATCGAGGATTTCGTTGCGAAAATACGATTGAAGATGGGCACAAATTTCTTTCATCTGCGCAGTTTAAGCGTCTGTGCGATAAATCAGGTTTTGAATGTCGTCAGCTAACTGCCACTTTTACTTCTTTGTTCAGGTACAGCTTCTTTAGTGATCAGCAGCAAACGACTAATCGATCACGTATGTCACATATGATTAGCATCCCCTCCTGCAGTTGATTAAGCAAAGATTTGAAACATCTATGAACACTGTGATCTGCTTTCTAAACAATTAAATAGTGAGTGGAGTATATAAAAAAAACAGATTTCTTCCCAAAATTGGCATTAACGTAAGTCACTTGAAATACGCGAAAATCAGAATTATCTGATGGACTACTTCATCTTTTAATTACTACAAAACGCTCGTGAAACGCTGCAGAAGTGTATGTACACAGCCAGGTTCGTAGCCAGGATTTAAGGTTTGCGGGGAAAATGCATTTTAGAGGGGCAAGCTTGCTTATTTTTGTTGTGTGTTTAAAACAAATTTTTCTGCGCACAACAAAATTCGGAGGGCACAACCCTCAAATGTGGCTACAGCTATTCCAAACTGACAAGCAAACAGCTCCGTACCAGTTTCCCATGATGAGTCCATGCTCCGAACTTGATGAGACATTTTTGCTCGTCGAAAGGAAAGTATCTTATGTCTACGTCACACGTTGTTTTAAAAAGTCCTGGAGGAAGCCACTCGATTTTTCCAGTATGGTAAACAATGAGGTTAGTCTTCAGCATCTGATCAAATGCGTCAACGGCGCTGCACACAGAAACAATGACAAGCCTGATAACCTATTCGATATAGAGCAGAAGCAGAGTGTACTTTTTTGTTACTTTTCTGAAAGGCTCATAACATCACCGAAGTAACTAAATATTTTCGTAACTAAGGGCTATAAGTCGAAATTGTCAGATTTAAGGAAAAATCCCTAAATAATCAAGAATTTGTGCAGATTGTTTTGGAAAACGAATTTTTACCTGGTGTAGGTTTTGAAGAATCTGCAAACTATGTGACTACATATCTCCACTGGAACAAGTAAACCATACACTTTGGGTGCAACAGTGTGTGAAACTAAGTTTCCAGATAATCCAAACATCATCAGGCAAGGGCTCGTACAACTTGGTAATTACTGTTCACGTGGATAGGATTTCTCGTGTATCTGGGACATTCCAACCTCATTATGAAAAGTTCAAAGCGTGATTTGCGGCGGCAATAGCAAGCTGGAACCACAATTTGGAAAAATGATTGATGATTAGGGAATTTTTCTGCTATCAATTTTCTTTGCTAGGAGTTAAATTCCAACCGAAATTTTTTCCATACGTTTCTAAATGCTCTGAGAGATTGGTGTTTAAATACCTCGACAACACAAAGCAAAAAAGAACCAGGAGCTTAATTCAAGGCAATTATTGATGACTGATTCTTATTGATAAGAACTGCAACAAAGTGTATGTTAAAGAGCTCAAATTTTCATGAAGCAAATTTAGCTATATTATAAACTTAATTTTTTTCAAAATAATTATTTTCTCACTTTTCATATTTGTTATTGTTACGGACTGGTAAAAGTGTGCAAGACGTTGCTGTCAACGATTCGTTTTCAAACGTTAATGCTGCTGCTATCTTATTATCTTAACATTGCCGTGCATTGCCAGTGCGTTTCAGTCCCGAAGAAAAACATGCTTTTGAGTATGCACACACTAAGTTTATTAAAGAACTTTAAATTCAGGGCAGTAAAACATATACACAATAAAACATAAAGTTTTTAAAACTTTATTGTCTGACACAGTTTTCTCAGAAAATACTTAGAACTGTAGTTAGCTAGCTTCAAAAACAGCTTCATATGTTCTTATAACAAAACTCAAAACAAATCCCTGTTTATTTTGTATGAAACATCGCACGAATCTGAGGATTCAGAAGTTCATGACTTTTTTTGGAATTTTACCACCATGTGAATGATTTCAATCAGGCTCACTACTAAAATTCTTCTGGAGGTCGTAACAACGCTTGTCACTGTTTAGCTCTATCTTCTTTCAACTATAACTTCCGCATGAATTCCATTGAAACTTTAACATTTCGTGCAGGAACTGCATAAATAAAATGAACAGGCGCTGGCCTTTCGAATTTACAAAGTTGTGTCCATTTATCTTATAGACGAATCTATGAAGCGTTGTTCCGGTTCTTTAGGGACTAAGACAGAAACCTGATTTAGGCGACTCCCATGCACAATTGATGTTGCTGAAAAATTTAATGTACGGTGCAAGGTTTGAAGATTCTCCTAAGTGGAAGTGGTTTAACAGATCTTACAGCATTGGCCGACGTGCATTGAAATGTAGAGTTGAGTGCATGTTGAAAGAAAGCTGCTTATTAAATTATTATAAAGGTTTGAATACAGCAATTACGCGTGCATAAAATATTTATGCTGATGATAATAGTCTTCTACTTCGTGAGAAGAGAAAAGAGCGCTCGCGTCATGATGTTACGCTTGACACAGAGGTGCAAGATTCCCGTCTCGCAAAGGGTACAAAGTTATAAAATTAGTTCCATCTTTTAAGTAAAACACATTTAATACATTACGTCATAAGCAGTTTCATAACACCTAATGTAAGTTCGATTGCATTGTTGGCTTGCTGATTGCGTTGTACTATAACAGAAGCATATCGGATTGCTGTATTTATGAATTACAGAAAAAACGGCTATGTAGCTACGCAAAACAATTAAAAAATTTGCCCTTAATATATCGCAAGTATCATTGCACTTTCGCAACAGAGAAAACACCTTAATACCTTTCTTCGAATAATGTCGTTTTGTTTTATTTTTGACACGCTCTTGGGTTTAACACAAGCTAGTCAGAAATGCAATGATTAAATTATAATTTGAACGTTTGGCAAAAAATCAGAGATTGTAGAGTTAAGTCTGGGTTATCACACCTTCGACTCCAAACCGAGTCCGAGCTACTAGTAATCACTTTCGATTCAAAGAATTGACAACCACGAATCAAGCCCGAGCCGCTATTTGGATGACTAAACAAGATGAGTTACGACATGCCATGCCGAATTTTTCATTTTTGCTCTCAAGTCACTTCGAGATGAAGAGAAACACAAAATTTTCGAAAAAGTTGGATAAATGTTGCGTTTTTTCCAAAATTATTGAAAACTTTTTTCCTACAAAAAGTGCAAAAGAACTGAAGGTGAAAAATTACTTGTTTCAAGCAGTGATCGAGGCATTCTTTCACTAAATCGAGTCAGTCAAGTTGTTTTCGAAGAAAAATTACTCAATTCGATTGAGTCGAATTTCCTCTGGTCAGTTCGGGTCACCTTGAAGCACGGCTTTTCCTGAGTGCAATCCAGTTTTTTTAAATAAACGTTTTGTTGTTTTTTTGTGTGGAAATATAGCAGGTTAGCACCACAGCACGCATGTTTTCAAAAAATCTTTTTAAAAACCGTTTCGATTTCGTGCAGGATGCAGCAGTTTGGTGCAGGATTACATCAAAGAACAAATTAAAAAATATGAACCGTCGTTTCCCAAATAAAGCGCTTGAACTTCCAAACGCAGTGTTGAAGTAAGGCTTGAGGCAGAAATCGGAAGGATTTGATCGACATAAGATAGGGCGCTATGACTGAAATCAAGCACAGCCTTTCCCTGCAATGCGTTCATGGCTTGCTGTACGCTTGTCTTAACATATAGCACCAAGATGCGCGAACATTTCGCTGGGCGGCTGAAAATTTAAAAAGAAATGGAGCAAAACTGTTTCACTGTGTCATTTGCCTTTGTCAACGCAACATCATCAAGTGCCATCCATTCTGATGTCATTAATCTTTCATAACATTTTGTCGGTTTTGCTACAGAAAATGGAGGAGGCCTACGTTTATGAGTTATTAACTTCATTACAAGCAGGGACACGGGAGATCGAGGTCATGACGGGGGCATTGCCCTCCCTACCCATTCAGGGAGCAATGGGGCCTAGGTGTCTATGTCATTTTGTTGTCTATTAAGATCGACTTGAAACAAATTTATTGCTGCTTTTCGCGCATCTATGAAATCCAGAACTGTTTTCTATAATTTATATTATTATTGTTGAGGTCAAATAGTTGCAAAACATGTAAATGTGGCAATCATCCCATTGCGTGTGCGCTTTTCCAATCAACTCAACTAAACAGTTTTGAACTCGTGTTACCTACAAACGTGGAAATACCTAAAATGTAACAATGCGCGTTACAAGTACAGCAAATGATTGACACACTGACACACTATTGATTATTCCGATAATTTATTATTCCAGTAAACGTTACGCGCCATATTTATCAGTTTGTTTTGGTTGCTCTTTCAACAACAAATGTGTTCGTTTTATTTGCTGGTTTTATGGAAGTTTCATAGAAGTTCAATAGTGTGAAAATCACGTGTTTTGCCCAGTGTATAATATTTTGGAAGCAGTAAGCGTGTTGCTAAAGACCTTTTTATATTCTCTATTGCCCTCAGTTGAGTTCAGTTTATTTCTACATCCCGACCAAGTACAGAATATATATTCAGGAATGCAGAGCAGGAAGCGACGGCCGTAGCTGTCATTGAGTCAGTTCCCCTCAACTGTTTACTTCTCCCCCTACCGTTGCTCTGGCGTCCTGTTGTTTGTTTTTTATTGTAAGTTTGCAGTTCTTCCCAGAGTTAACCGATTGATTTACTGCAGGGGTGGGGAACCTATTTACTATCACGGGCCAAATGAATTATGGAATGTCGCTGGCGGGCCGCAAAAATTAATGAAATTTATTCTTGAAGCTCTACCTTTATATTCCAAAGGAAAGTAAGGAGAGAAAGCTATCGCAAGTAGCGAGAAAAATTATCTTGACTTACTGTCTACTTAGAGCCGTATCAGCTGCCTTCCATACCCCTGAATTGTGGAGCGCGCTCTCACAGGGGGCCCAAAATTCTGTCCCATCGCCACGGCTTTTTTGAGCTTAGCCCACCGAAACAAAGCTTCAACCCCCAAATTGAAATATGAAACACGAGAAATCAGTGAAGTCTTTGTCAATCCGTATATTCTTCTGTCCTGTAATTTGTATACGGAGCAGTACCAGTCGCTGCTGTCTAGAATAACATCGCCTGATATGCAAAAACTGCACTTAGCACTAAGACATGTGTTTAAGTCAGCCAATGCATCCACCCAATATTTGGAAAGTTGCGTATGAGGGTGGCACAAGATTTATAGAAGACTGGATGATAGAGTTTGGATAGCTTGCAAAGCAAGATTCTGCTGATGCTTGTAGGCCTATCCCTTCTGGAAACTGTGCATAAAGAAAATTGCAGACCCCAAAGCAGTACTATTACACAGCATAAGAATGTGGTGGACCAAAAAAGAAATAGAAAATGGAGATGTAGGTGTTGGAAGGTTGAATTTTGCAGGGGCTAATAAATCCGTCGCTGCTGAAGTTAGGAAAGTAGAAAACGAGCTTGCAGCTTCTCTATGATGACACTGCTAAACATCAACTGTTGACCATTAAGCGAGGTCGTAAAAAAAGCATGGAAAACCAGCATTAAACTTTAAGTTTTTTGTTACAGTTAAATTTGGTATACTTTCAGAAAAAGGTTGGTATATTTGTTGTAAGAAGTGTTGGCAACCCTGGTCCCAACAGAGTAGTGCAATTAGTGGATTACGAATATTGACCTTGTTGCGTCCGCGTAGGCCTTAGTCTATATTTGTTAACATTTTCTGCACAACCTCTTTGAGATACAAAATGGTATTGATCTAAACATGTGTCATGCACCAGGAGATTAACAAGTCTAGATATTAGAAAGGTTTATGCTTGCGTATTTCGTCCAGTTATCAGCATGATGCGCACGCTTAAAGCAAAATTCACTTAAGCTCATGGTAAAGTTAACCTAATGATAGAATTTGCGCTAATGATAGAAAACATTCGTCGCGGCGCACTATTTCCACCGGCCTCAAATTTGCTCTTTCGGTGAGTAACAGTGATTTCAGAACTGAACGATAGGCTTGATTCTGTTATCCTGCAAATTTTTACATTTGCATTTCATTACAACATCTCTAAATAATCGTCGTTAATTATTTGGCAATGATTAAGGCCCAATTTCATTTGTTAAGCTCGTTCAAAAATTGTTAGTTGTAAAGTATGCCAGCCTATTATGGGTATTTGTGGGAAAATATTTGATATATCATTTTATAATTAGTTAGCACAATTTGCAAATTCTGTGTTGTGAATTAAATTTAAATTTTCAGAATGCCTAAATCCCTGCACAAACATTTCTGGCGACTTTCTGGCGACGGTTCTGTTCTTCCAAAATTGTGTCCTCAAATGGAAATAAAAAATAGTGAAATAAGAAAAAACAAAAACTAGGATATTTTGTTGCGAAAGCCATTCGGCCTCGGGATGTGCCATAACGTCGATCTTTTTTTAGAAATCACCATTAGCGGGCCTCAAACATTTTGGGGAGGACCAGAGTTGGGCTGCAATGGCACTGTGTCTGCTTGTCATAGAGTTTCATTTTGACGCGATGTTGTTTCCTAACTTGGGTAGTGAAAATTCTGATGCGGGCCATATTAAATGTTCACAAGGGCCGCAGGTACCCCACCCTGCTTACCCCACCCCTTGCGGTCACGGACCGCAGGTAACCCACCCTGCTTTACCACAATAAACGTGGAACCAGCGGAACAAGTTTGATACGATGCCGGCGAAAAAGCAGCTGTTTTCACCGTAACAGAAAATGCTCTCCTACATTTTGAAACTCTTCAGTTGCATCATAAAATTACTGCTGGTCACATTACCGAGTGCAAATCAACATTATGAAAAAATTTGCCTAACAACACTAGCGAGAAATAGTAGTTTTTTTTAATGCGATACAATCGTAAGACTTCTAAGCTGTAATCATGTGAAGTAGTACGTTTTCTTTAAGATACTTTAATTTCAGTAATTTTCAGCTTGGAAGAATTTTTTAGTTACACAAAAATGTGTTTAAATTTTTAAATGCTTTGTAGGTTTCCACGTTTTAACGCTCACTGGCTCTTGCTAGAAACTTTTCAATTAACTTGTTTTTGCAAACAATATTTGAGTAGTCAATGTCAAAACCCTACGGGGTTATAGCCAAAAATCACCTTTTTCCTGAGGAGACGAAGTTCTGATATAGTATGCTTTCCTGCTAATATCAGCCTGCTAAAACCTAAGGGCACTGTTTTTATAAACCTAGTAAACTGCCAGGTTTAATTTATGTAGGTGACCATCGGGCGACATGACTTGTAAGCAAACAGTGAAAAGTTTGACGGATCCGTCAATTTACAGTGGATACAGATATGTTAAAGTTACCGTCAGGGATCGAGCAAAACTTTCAATTTTTGATTTGACGTAATCAAGTAGATTTGGGATGTGGAAATTAATAGTTTGTTTCATCAGTGAGATTAATCATAACACTTCCCCGCATTTTTTACAAGACTGCTTCATTTTACTGAAACATGTGATACGAAAAGCTTAAATGCTTCCTTTCAATTAATTTTCACACCTGCTTTTCCTCACAGGAGGGTCACGGGGGCAGCATGCTCTGGGAGGACTCGAGATGCATCACTGTTTTCAGGAATTTCTTATAGTTCCACTGGATACACACCAAGACAGGACCAAGCAAAGTCGGAGATATAATCACGCCACCTGGTCCTCGGGGTGTACCCAGCAGGACGTGCCTCGTCAGTCTTTCCTGGGACATTTTTATCCAATCACAGCTGACATCTCTCTATTCTGAGGAAAATTGGCTCAACATTCAAGGCTTTACCAATTTCGCAGCTGCGTACTTTGAAGCTAAGTTTCATGCCGTGAACTCTTCGCTAAATTGCCACCTCTGCCAAATGAGATACATAGGCGGATCCAGGAGGGGGCTAAGGGGGCTGAAGCCCCCCCTAAATTTTTTTGGATATGTTTTCTGATCGGTGGTTCCCGACACATAAACGTCCATTGAGGTGATTTTTTTGTATATCGTTTAAAAATAAACCATTTCTTGCACAGGGATGGGGACGAACATATTAGATGCAAAACTTCTTTTGCTGAATTTGGGCAGTCCGAATGTGTTTATTTCAATATAAATGAAAAACAAGTTTTCATATAAAAAATATGGTCCCAGTATTATATAAATACGTGTTTACATAAAATATTTACATTACATATACGCGGGGCCGGATTAAATGAGCGCGAGGCCCCGGGCAAAGTCGTGACCGCGAGGCCCCCTAAACGCTTAACGCAACTGGTGGCGTTTCACATACCCTCGTTTCAACTTTGCCAAAACACCGGTCAAAAACGTCAAAACTGATACGATTTGGCAGCCTACACTTGAGAGACAATTGGCGTGATCATATACGGCGGTTCGTATGTGGTTAACTAACTTAATTTGTTCAAACACGCAATGGTGAGATTGCAGTTCGCTCTTGTCCGCTCCTTTGACTGCAGAGGAATGTTGCGAAAGTAGCGAGCGGATTGTTCTACTGTGGGTCTTTGTTGCGCAACAATAACACGGCAATAAATCCTCAAATGTTCACTTCGAGTTACGGAAGTAGGCGTTTTTTCGCATGTGACCATGCCGAGCTCCCACTGCGAGGTTTTTCTACTCAGATCTGCTTCTTTAGTCGACCTGGGTGTCTAGGTTTAATTATCAAAAATCTCGTGAAATCTGTGTTTTTTGAAGTGATAAATTCATCTGCAACTTCAATGCATTCAATAATATAAAAACAACTTTATATTTGTGTTTGCATGTGCACATCAGGTGAGAAAGCACGCATATCGGATGAAGCAGAACGTGTTCAATCGGTTTCATGTCCATGTCCTCATATAAGATCATTGTCGGGGTTACATATACAATTTTATTGTCTATAATGCCAACTGAAGAAACAGGCGAAACAAGGATTAGGACTGATTGCTTAAATTTCGATGTTTTCCTATGCATACAAATTAAAAAATGAATTTCAATTAGAGGAAGAAGGCATTAGGAATATATTTTGTGGGATTTTAGATCACGCTACAGTTCAAGATTGCACAAAATTTCCTAGTGCAATAACAAATGTACTCCTACAATTATTGAGAGATATCATCAACGGAAAATGTTACCAACGTTATGAAAAACGTCTTGAGCAACAAAAAAGGTCTTCCAAATGTTTATGTTTGCGTTGCAGAAGAAAATTTCAAAGAGGAACTATAATTAAATCAGTATTCGATTATCGTTTCAAATCAAATAAGCACACTCAAATATTTTGTTCGTAAGATTTTTTTTTTGTTTTTATTCAGACCCGTCGTCAGGATTTCGCAGCAGGGGGCACCAAAAATTACAAGGGGCACAACATTTTCTAAATACAATATTGGATATATGCAGCAACCGGGGGACCGAACATGAAATGGGGCCCAGATTTTGAATGGGGTCAGGGCACCACTGGATCCCGCTGGCGACGGCCCTGTTTTTATTGTACGAATACGGGTTTATTTTGGTTGCAATCTGAGTTTATTTGAAATCACTGAATGGGAGCCCTGCATGTGACTGTTGAACACAGACATCTTAGCAGGCAATGCAGCGAGACAGTGACACTGCTGATAGCGGTAAGCCACGTATGGTTATATACTGTGTAAAAAGAAGCGTGACTAAATCTGTAGCAGTGCTTCCAAAAGTTAGAAAAATCCATTGTTAGTGTGAGACTGCGATCAACGTGGTCGGGTGAATAGCTTAATCAAACGACTCTTATCCATGCTTCTTTTCACGTAACATAAAAATACGTAGCTTATTGTTAGAATACGTCTATGAAAACTTGTGGGCAAAGATGAACATTGGACTGGGCTTGGATTGGACTGGATCCGGACCATAGCAAATTTTGTTGAATTTGGATTGGATCCGAACTGTAAATCTCTTCAAAATTCAGGATCCGGACCGGATTTGGACTGAGTTTAATGGAAAAAAAGTGCGGCATTTTTGTTGTGAAAAGGCCACATTTTTCAAATTTTTAGGACTTGGACTTTACAGCTGAAAAAATTTTGGACTGTGATTGGACTTGGACTGAGCTTAAAAAATTAGGACTGGATCTGGATTGCAAAATATGACAGTCCGCTCATATCTGCTTGTGGGAACACGTCTTTATCGTTAAGGCTTAGATCTGAATTCTTAGTGAGCACTAAGTGCAAAGTTATATTTGCTGCCGCGAGTTTTCGTAATTCAGCTGCTCAGCTTTTTTAAGGCTGCGTGGTGTTCTAACTTTAGTGACTTGTCCGATAGTCTTGTCAACATACATTTCTACTTCGCATTGCTTGAAAAAGTTTTGTGAGAGTGTCTTTTCACCACTCACATTATTGTGGACCTTAATTATTCTTAAGTTATGACTTATCCGTAGAAAGTGCTTGAAAAAATGGATATTAGGTAATAGGTAGTTTATGAAAAGAAAAGCATTGCTGATAGCCGTAGTGTAGAAAACATTTCAGACAAACGATTGAGAATTGAGGTTCAACCAGCACAGACTAATGTGGTAGAAAGAGTAAAGCATATTGTGAACGTCCATTTGCACGGCATCGTCAGCAACCTGTAAAGAATAAGCAAAATTTGGACGTTGCCCCACCCTGGAATAATTTCTGCGGACGTCCATGGGATGCACTGATTTTGATCTAATTCTTGGGTCATAAAGCGCGGTGCTGTTTGGTTCAGTTCTTTCAAGTCACTTAAAAACAATAAATGCCAAAATTATCAGTTTCCCTGACCTATATACCAAACGCCGTAATCAAAAAGCTCTACAATTTTGACGCTTGGTGAACAGCCTAAAAATATGAAAAACCAGTAAAGGAGTGTTTTGATATTAAAGCGCGAGGCCCCCAAAAGCGCGAGGCCCGGGCATTTGCCCGGTTGCCCAATGGTTAATCCGGCCCTGCACATACGTTATATAAACTGCACGTACATAGGCGTAGCCAGGCGGACCAGAGGGCGATAGCCTCTCCACATTTTTAGAATATCTAGTCAGTTTGTGCTTTAAGAGGCAGCATCTTAAACAAAATATTTTTGCTCGCCTAAAATCAAACATTTTGTCCCACCCAAAATTTTGGGCTAGCCGTAAGTATTTAGACTCTTGCAACTGCGCACGTAAGTATTTAGACTCTTGTTTCATTTGGGTGAGTTTGGGCTTCTTGTGGACAAAAGATGAATAAGCAGCATACTCAGAACCGTCGCTAGAACGTTTTCAATAAGGGGGCTTTGCGTTTGTGCGGGGGAGCTTGACATTCTAAAAATTGACAAAAACTCCACTGATTTATAGTGTTTCATGCTTCAATTTGGGGGCTTGGAACTTTGTTTGGGGAGCTAAGCTCACTAAAGCCCCCGTGGCGACGGGACTGACGAAACTCAACAAAAGTTGAATAAGCTGCAGATCATACTATTTTTTCCTACAAGCTTTTAAGAATGAGTGCAGCTCTTGTTATTACTATAGCTAAGCGAAGGCATTAAAATTACGCTACAACGAACTTTTAATGCAGTTAACTACAGGATAGGTTAGAGCGCTCAATGACAGCGTAAATTCCAAAACAGCAAACCTAACCTTAAAGCGTAGCCTACATGTCAGGTAGGTTTAGAAAAAAGCGCGCTATATTAGATGTAGGCTATGCTAAAGATGACTACTGATTAGCATCAGACCTGCCAGTAGGAGTTTAGTGGGGTGGGAACAGCTTTCCCACACCTTTTTGCACTAGTAACGTCTCTTGGAGGTTTACATTTTTCATTTCAATTTCTACGTGTAGCGCCTGGAGCAGCATAAATGATTAAATGACAAGTTTTCTCGTGTATAGCACCGCAGCACTAAGGTGAAACAGGAAAATCCAGTGTGGAAATTCTTGTAGGCGAATCATTTTTCCTTTACGTTTAGTGTGGGAACGCCATCCCACACCTTCTTTTTAGCAATACACCCCTGCCTGCCAGCAACAACTTTTGGACAAAAGTTCAGCTCAGCACGAAATCATATGTTTTTTTATCGACCAATATTCTGCTGTCTCTAAAAATTTTTTACAACCTACTGCACAGTATTTCTAAAATTGCGTTACCGCGATATAGTCGCGTTTCGTACAAAAAATTGAATGGATGAGAATTTGGTCAGTGACTCACTGCAAACTTCACGTTTTCCGCTGTGACCAGTGGCGAAACTGACGGGGGGCAGGGGGGCGGCCGCCCCCCTGGCCGGTCATTTCGAAGTTTTTGGGCCCCCTGTCAGCACATTGTTAATTTTATTAAGTGATCTTTAATCGACATTGCCGCAAGACAGTGTGTTGTTTTGATGATATTTGGCACTTTAAACTATAAAAACACTCTTTTTTTGGAAAAGTACAGGAAAACAAGCC
>Ga0210059_1000244_pt1 | contig 60278 bp, 40 predicted proteins | sample Ectturendosymbi2_FD_188042 | JGI IMG/M metagenome (GOLD analysis project Ga0210059, IMG submission 188042) | Ecteinascidia turbinata endosymbiont from Florida, USA - Sample 2 (SPAdes) (version 2) | ecosystem: Host-associated > Tunicates > Ascidians > Unclassified | place: Key West, Florida... | reverse complement strand
AGGAGGGCCCTGGTTTTTATTCCTGCAATCACAATTGGTAAAGTAGCTGAAACAAGACTCACCGGAGGATCTTTCGTCACCGCAGAAGCCAGAAAAATGGCCGAGGCTGATTTTGTTTGGTTCAGCTCTGATCGACGCTTTTCTTCGACGCTTTTCGTCGATTTAGGGACCCGATTCGGGTTCCTAAATCGCCTTAAAAAACCCTGCCCATGTATACGTGGCCCAAACAAGCAATAATAGAGTGATGCCAATGGAGTGATTTTGGTGAATGACATCTATAATGTTTGCGAAGCTAGTGAACAGTTGATAGTACTTACTAATGGTGACGACAAGAGTGATCTCGTGATCTCTGTTGTTGCTTGCTGACACAGAGTGAAGCTTTGCGCAGTTGCTGCTCAGGCTTTTCGACCGCAACAGTGGTACAACGCATTCAGGTAGCGTCTATTCTGCTTCATGAGACAAAACCTGTGTTGGGACTATTTTGCCTTCATTTGAACACAGTTGATTGAAGTGGTCATGTGACAAGTACAAAAGGCGGAAACAACTGGTTGGGTTTTAGGAACAGTGCTTATGGTCAAGGTTTAGGGTCAAGTTTTAGGTTTAGTGGTTCAGTGTTGGAGTTAGGGTTTAGTCTGCAGTTCACTTAATACAGCTGCTAACTCCTTGTCATCCCTGAAGCCATCACAACACTTGTCCATGCATGCGGGACTGAGCTGTTACAGATGTCAAGGTCAACTAATCAGGACATACGTTCCAAACTTGTCATGTGACTACTTCAGCCAATCGTGTTCAGCTAAAGGCAAAATAACTTCAGCGGTTATTTTGCCTCGTGAGGCAAAATAGACACTATACAAAAATGTAGGCTATGTTGTCCATCATAATACACTTTCGGATAGTTTTCAGATATAGTTAGTATGATTTTAACTAAACCAGGATTCGGATCGGATATTGTTTTTCAAAAACAGGATAGGATCGGATAGTAAAAATCCACTATCCGATCATCTCCGCTGGAGCAGTGTTGCCAGTTGGGCGGTTTTCCCGCACAATTGGGCTGCTTTTTTCGTTGCGTTGCGGGAAATTTTTTGCTGTTGCGGGTTGCGTTTTTTTGGGCTAGTTTTATCAAAGTTCATGCTGTTTTATGGGTTGTTTTTGCTAAATATTTTTCTATAAAAGAGTATGTTTTTGTCGATTTTGCTGAGGTAGTGAGATTTGTTTTGACTTGAAGGAATATGTTCACCGTTTTTTTAGTTCGTTTCTGTTCTCTGGATGTAAGAACCAGTGGTGTACGGATATGGAAATTTTGCAATCCTGATCCAATCCGAAACTTTTTCATCGACTCCATATCCAATCCATATCCGAAAATATAAAATTATGGTCTCCGATATCCATTCCAAATCCGAAACCGCTCTATCAATTGCACATTAGCCAATATAATTGGTATTGTCTGTTTTGCCTCATGAGGCAAAAACTGTGGCTATTTTGCCTCTTGTCAGACAAAAGTCGTTGAAGTGGTCACATGACAAGTAGGCTACGATACACAAAAGACAAAGGCTGAGGTTTGAGATTGAGGTAAGTGTTAGGTTTGGCCTACAGTTCACACATTGCAGACAAGAAAAAGCCACTAAAACCTTGTCCGCACTGAAACGATGACAGCACTCGTCCATTGAACTGAGCTGTTACAGACGTCATGGTTAACTAAGCAGGTCATGCATTCCAAACTTAGCATATCACCATTTGCACCAATTCATGTTCAGCTAAAGGCAGAAATCTGGAGAATTGTTGTTGACTGATGAAGAAAAATAGACACTGTCAACGAACATATTCTGTCTTAAATGCCATGGTTAACTACCCGCCACAATCGGATCATGATAGGCTAGATGTTGACAAGAAATGCACAAATCTTTTTCTAAATTGTACTGGATGTTATAGTTGTGTGCAATTCTCATATGCTCTTATGGATATCCAAATCAAACAATAGCTTACTGCGAGAACTAGCCAAAATGTGTGTACCTGATAAAGTACTTACAATAACACAGCTATTGTACTGCAGGCCTACGCTAACTCAACAGTGACAAAGAGAGCACAAAAATTTTATGTCCACAATGTTCATTATTTAGCAATGCAATGAATCATTTATTTAATGTTAACCTAAATCTCTTTTTCTTTTCAACATCTTTCAAAACTGACTTCCAATTTCAAGAAGTCAATACATTTTCACCATGCTCATTGCTTAATTTTTGGGTAAGGCAACTTCGAGTTAGACTACTAGTGAGCTATGCTGTTCTGACAAAACTGGTACTTGGTTCAACTTCAACACTAAAAAAACATTTTAGTAATGCCATACACCATTATTTTACTATGATGTACTACAGTCCCGTCGCCTCGGGTGGGGCTTTTGGGAATTTAGTCCCCCCAAACAAAGTTCGAAGCTCCCCAGATTGAAAAATGAAACACTATAAGTAGTTGAGTTTTAGAGTGCCAAGCCCCCCCGCACAAACCCAAAGACCCTATTGAAAACTTTCTGGGACGGTTCTGATGTACTAGCAAGTTCATTTCAAAGATGAAACAAGATTCGTCTGAACAACGACGAGCTGCGTCATAACTAAACAATAGAATCATTTTCATCTTCACGCAGTTCCAAACTACAGTGCATGTTGCTTGAAAATTGAGATGTCCTCTTCCTCAATCTGAAAGTTAGGACCCCGAGCGGCAGGGAATATTGCACTGAACCGAGAGAATATAGAAAAATGAATTTTAACCAATATCATTTGGAAATAGTGTATTTTTTCTTCATAAAACTATTAATCCATTTCAAGTTTTTTCTATGGTCACAATTTATTTCATTTGGATAATCCGGGTCCGATTGAAAAGGAAACGATATCCAATCCAATATAAATCCACAAAATTCCCAATATCCGTCCGTATTGGACTCCAAAATTCGGATCCTGCACACCACTGGTAAGAATTAACAGGTCAAGCCTCGAGATCACGTGATTGTTTGTGTGTGATCGCATGGGCATTAGACATGATCGGATAGTGGATTTTCACTATCCGATCCTATCCTGTTTTTGAAAAATGATATCTGTATCCGATCCGAATCCTGTTTTGGTTGAAATCATACTATCCGTTTCCGAAAACTATCCGAAAGTGTATTGCAATGCACAACATACATTTTTGTGCTGTGTCTATTTTGCCTCATGAGGCAAAATAACTGCTGGAGCTATTTTGCCTTTAGCTAAACACAATTGGTTGAAGTAGTCACGTGACAAGTTTGGAACGCATGTCCTGCTTAGTTGACCATGACATCTGTAAAAGCTCAGTGCCATGCATGGATGGTGGTTTTCCTGGTTTCAGAGATGGCAAGCAGTTAGCAGCTTCTTGTTTGCAATAAGTGAACTGTAGGCTAAACCCTGGCACTAAACATTGAACCCCTAAACCTAAAACTTGACCATAAACCCTTATCCTAAACACCAACCATAAACTCCTAAATCCCAATCAATTGTCTCTGCGTATCATGCTTGTGATATGACTACTTCAACCAATTGTGTTCAAATGAAGGCAAAATAGCCCCAGCACAGATTTTGCTTCGAAGCAGAGGAGACACTTGAATGCGTTGTATCACTTTGGTCCCCGTCATGCTGGTAAACAGAAAGTTTGACTTATCTTCTCTTGCAAGCTTGACATATTGCATAACCTATGTACTTTTCCAAGTCAATTGCATTAAAAAGCAAGCTGAAGTTTTGCCTCACAGTCCAGTCACCACGGGGGGCCTTTGGTGGGCTTATCCCCTCTGAAACAAAGCTCCAATCCCCCCTCCAAAATTGAAATATGAAGCACTATAGAACAGTGATGTTTGTTCAAATTTCAGAATGTCAAGCCCCACTGCACAAATGTACTGTAAAGCTCCCCTATAGACAGGGCTACCATCGATCTAGAACCAAAAATAAGGACGGCTGAGGAAAAATTCATATTATTATCTAAAAAGAAAACAATTGTTTCTGTTTGCACGACTAATGTTAGATCATATGTTCGCCTATTTATCTCCAAGAACCATTTGCTTCAGCAATGTCTTATCCTCGACTTACTTCTTGGAATCGTCACGGAAAACGTTTTTTTCGCTTGCTTATTTCTTGAATCAGTTAAATACTAAACCTTCGCTTCAAAGCCAGCTTTCCTAAGAATCCTAACCACAGTAGACGGCTAACTGTGCTAACAATACCTGATAGTGCGTTACGTCTCTGTACTGCAAGCTTATACTACTTTCATCACATCAAAAAACTTTGATTACAAAACGTTTACGATGAGATAGAGATGGTCTGTATGTCTAACTAATATCGCTTATTTTAAATTTTTATGCTACAGAAAATAAGAACAAATAAGGACGCAAGTCACAATAAAGGACATTTCTTAGAAGTAAGGACGTTTATATTTTCTAAGACGTAGTACTACAAAATAAGGACGAATCTTAGAAATAAGGACGGTATGGTAGCCCTGCCTATAGAAGACTTTCTGGTGACGGTTCTGTTGCCACACCAAGTTTTTCATTGGCCATTTTTTTGGCAACAATGGTTAGATTTTAACACCATCCATGAATTCACATTCAAGTTTTATTTATTATATCTACCCATTGTTGCACTTTAACCAAACCTAACTACATAGCAATGCTATTCTACAAACCAAAACAGTATTCAACACAATACACTGGCTTAAAATTCGTCATTTATTTTGAAATGACTGATTAAAAATTCAGTCTAACAAGTCAATGTCACAAATCAACAATCTTGCATATCATTTTTTAAAAAGCTATCTGGCCTGGTAGGCTATCATCCAACAATCAGTCATTGCAGGATCACGTAGAATGGGCGTGAAGACTGCAAGACAGTGGTGTACTTCAGAACACATTAAAAGAGCTAGTGCACCAGTGTTGAGTTCGTGCTGCGTCCTCAACATGAAGCGTCTCGTAACTCTGAAACACAAACAAAGAAAGACCTCAAAAGCAAGCTCAGAAAGCAACCTGGAAGTTTGTCGATAATATCATTGAATAGCAAAGACAAAGAAGAAGCATTAGAATGTTAAAAGTCGCATCACCGAATGGACTGAATTCCAGGAGACTGAAGTTGGAACAAAGTAACAACTAAAAACATTTGATTTATAAGGACGTTGTATTGTGTGGTTATCTGGGCATTCTCGGAGTAGCATCTAGTCTACAGGTACTCTGATAGACTGGACCAAGACCTCTTAGGAGAAACACACTGCCTGTTGAAGCAAAATTTAAACAAAATACACCTTCCCTCAATCCACAATGTCATCTATGTAATGAAACATACGAAAACGATATCCACCTTTTCCACAAATGTAAGTGCATACATAAGGCAGCGACGTCTGCGCTGGCTAGGCCACGTCCACCGTATGGAAGATGGTCGCCTGCCCAAGGATATCCTCTACAGCGAGTTCTATAACGTGCCTCGTAGAACTGGCAGACCCAAACTGCGCTACAAAGACGTCATCAAGCGTGACATGGCGGGCTTACACATCTCTCCACAGTCATGGGAAACACTTGCTGCCGATCGCAACAGATGGAGTGCCTCTCTGAGTTTTGGTTATGCATTGTCAGCCACAAGCTACGCAGAAAAAATGGAGAAGCGCCGAGCTCATCGTCGACAACGACGGGATGGGCCATGATGATGAAGTACATACAGCCCCTCTTACAATATGCCACAACCATCTACTCAAAGACAACCCAAAATCACACAGACTATTTCTGAACCCTCTCGCGTATCCAGTTCCATACCCCTCTTCCTCCTACCCACTACGATAACACCATAACCCCTCACTTAAATTCCCTCATATCTTTCACAATTTGTAAAACTAGAAATAAAACAAAGTTAAAGCCCATCAAAAACATCCCCCAATACTTAATAACCTCTTTCAAAAATTCCATCAAAACAAGGCTACTGATATATGAAAAACGAGAAAACAAAACTTTTATAAACGCAATACAAACCATATATCAAGTCACACAATCACCCGGGACTCAGTGTTGAATCACCGCTTTATTTTCATAATTATTGTGTTTGCTGATTTTTGTTTTCTAAGTTTCTGTTTATTTATATTACATTATTCGCTATACTGCCTGCAGTTCAACCTTACACACCTTATACTTTACTACCTACTTATTAGTTCTCTGTAGTATGCTTTATACTATTGAAATTACTGCATTTGCATGTAACATGCCTTTCTCTGCATGCTGCATGCCTCACCTCATTAATTGATGTCCTTGAAACAAAGCCTCGCTTTCTTGCTTTATATTTGATTGACCCAAAACATATTTCATCATTTTCGGCCTGTTGCCCCACCTTTAAAGGTGGGTGCGCTGGAGAGGGTGGTGGACAAAACAAAAAAAGACCTCTTAGGAGAAAGGGTTACTCTCTCCTTCCATGAAAGAATGGAACTCGCATTAACCCCTGTTATTCGCAGTGACGTTGGATGTGTATGTTAATGCACCATATTAATATAGCTCCTGTTGTTTCGAAATATGCTATCAGAGGTAAATGTCGTAGTGCTTAAAGTTACTTGAATAAAGCTATGAGTGAATACAAATGCGTTTGATGTTAAACTGAGCGTAAAGTCGAACGATACCAGGCGGGTCTAAGTTTCTTATTGTTTAACTTGGGCGTGCCTTGGACATATTCCTATCAAATTAACCAGTGCTCTCGCGAATTTGTCCTAAAAGGCAAACTTGAACGCCACACTAGCTAGTCTAAGTCTAGACTACAGATCACGGTAGGTCTACACTAGCTAGCCTTAGTCCAGGTACGTAGCAAACAACGTCCTTTTAATGTGCACCGAAAGATAGCCCTATCTTGCCACACTAGGAACAGATTATTGCTAACAAACTTGGCATAACTTTACGGTTCAGAGATTACACCATAGGCAGACTCAGAGACATGGCGCAGAAGGCTGAAAAGATGCTTCTGAAGATAATAAATGAGTGATTGTGCAATGTGCAACTTTTTCCAAAAGTCTGAATCCTCGAAATATTGATAAAAGCTTTTCGGATATCCGGATCCGTATCCGGTTCATGTTTGAAAGCATTTTTTGGATATCCTTATCCAGTTGCAAACTCACTATCCTGCCGGATATTCAACCGGCAAACCGGATAGTGATCATCTCTGATGGGCATTGGACAACGGTATTGATCTCAGTGTTGCCAACCTTGCGGTTTTCCCGCGAAGTTGGGCTTGTTTTTTTGTGGAGTTGCTGGTTTTTATGAAGACTTGCGAATTGCTTGTTTTGGGCTTGTTTTAATTGAAATTTACTTGTTTTTTGGGCCTGTTTTTTGCAGATTTCTGTTTTGGGGATTGCTTTTTTTCAAATTTTATGGCAGTTTTGCTGTTTGAATTTACTTCTAAAAGTATGTTGGGCGTGTTTTTGTGAAAATATGCTCATTTTAGGCTTGTTTTTTCGGATTTGCCAGCCTGATTTTTTATTTGATTTTCTTGCTAATTTTTCGTTTTGTTGAGTTTTTCTACCAACGCATTTTGGGCTTGTTTTTCGGTTGAATTGCGTATTTTTGGCTTGTCTTTCAAATTTTCTTGCTTGTTTTTGGAAAATAACCTGGCATCACTGATTGATCTTATTCTGACTTGCATTTGTGGACAAGGATGTTGTTTGCTGTGGTCACATCATGCAGGTTAGGCTGTTACTGTGGTTGGTAATATATACTACGAGTAAAGCTTATACGTTATAGGCATGCATGACGTAGTCACAATAGTCAGTTGCCACAGGAAAAACAGCCATAGCAGTGCTAGCACAACTCGCTGTTCGTTTGTACGCAGAAAGCGACGGTATTCATATGATATACTGCATAGTAATTCTTTAAGGTGATGTAGGCTTCATCATTCATACTAGAATGGCAAACAATATGCATGGCGATTTGTAGGACAAAAATCTGCAGATTTAACACTATCACAACACAGGCTATTACGACCCTCCCTGGTACAGGCTAGCCAGCATCAAACAGGCTGCGCATAGATGAAAATGGAGCCGCATTTTTTAATGTATTTGGCAGTAGTAAAATGATTCTTTAAAATTTAAGTTTTGTATTGTGCTCTTCTTTCACATCAGCAGTATTTAAAATACGTTTTTTTATCTGTAAGTGTTTTTTGTATCCAGCCATTTAACTTGAGATCCTTTTCTCATTTTCACAATATGCATATTCCACTTGTTTAATAATGGGCCCATTTAATTTATTTACCAAAAAAGCTTTACATCAGTGGTTCTTACCTGGCGAGCGCTCCCGCCCACGGAACGTCAATAAATTTCCAGGGGGTTGCAAGCCCTTACGCGCCCTACAGAATGGAAAGTTCAATAAATTTACCAATAGATATATATTAGTTTTACAGTCTATTAGTATTTTTTAGAGTCAGGGGCTTGAACTGAAACAAAGGACAATCACTAAGGAGAGGCGTGGTAGAAACAAGGTTAAGAACCACTGCTTTGCATCAAATCCTTCATCGCACTCTGATACTTGTACACTGCTGTTTAACCAAATTAATACTACAGTAATAGTACTAATAGATATCAGATCAAACATATTTATTCTATCTTAGTTTGACGAATCGAAGTTGTATTTTCAAATTGCAAAAGATAAAGAAAAATGGAAGCTTTCTCTATTCCCTAAAGCACATGATGCTTGATATACTAGTATGCACCTGCGTTTGCTAGTAGCATTTTATTTCGACTTCAATGTGTGGTGTTATTAATGACAGTTTGATTGGTGCTACAATGTTACTAGCTGTTGCTATTTTGTATCCTTGAGGTTGCTTTGTAAGAAAGATCAGTAGCTGTGTTGCACAAAGATTGCAACTGCAATATGATAATGTTGGTTACTTTCAGTGCAAACTGCTAGTTTTATCGCGAATTTTGGGCTGTAATTTGGGCTTGTTTTATGAGGATATTGGGCTGTTTTTTTAACCAACATCTAGCAACACTGAACTGAAGAATGAAGATTATGGAAAAGATGAAGAGAACATAGATTTGTATTTGGATTTAAATCCTGCAGATTTTTAGTTTTTTGAGGGATTTGGATTTTATGAGTATTGCATAACCGGATTTGGGTTTGATAATGTTGTTTTGAACTTCTTCGCAACTTTCAGTTCTGTTTCGTTCGTGACTGCAGATTATTGCAAATAGAATAAGAAATGATGAATCGAAGTTGCATTTTCAAATGCAAAAGATATTATTCATCTTTTATTCATAGAACACACACGATCAGAGATCATTTTAAGTATAAGGACAAGCAAGCACATCTGGAACGATGCAATGTGTGGTATACAAACTTAAATGTTCTTGTGGTAATTCCTATATTGGTCAAACACAAAGGAATTTGAATTTTCGACTGGAAGAACACAACCCTTTAAAATCTAACCATCAAAATACCGATGTAGTCAAACATTTATACTCATATCCGGATAATTTCTTAGACTTTAAAAATCCCGAAATCTTGGCTTCTGCTTTTAACCACCGTGAATTATTAATCAAAGAGACGCTTTTAATATAAGAGCAGCAGCCTGAGATTAATGTAGACAATTTTTCCACCCTTTTATACCTCTTTAACATGTAGATTATGATGTCAAATATTGTCTGATGTTCAGCCCATATGGTAATACATGTTTTGTATATTTAGCGTTGATGTTGACATGGTGCTATTTGTAGACTTGCAGTATTAATTTGTTAAATTTTTTTGCATCCTTTGCTTGCAATGGTTTGTGAATTGCTTCTCGCTGCTGGCCTCGGCTTGTTGTCGTGAATTATGGCCTTACGTAGATTTTGTTTTAATTTTCTCTGCATAACTTTTGGCCCTGCATTTGCTTTCAGCGATTTTGACGTGGCTGGCTGTCTTGGGTTTGCGTTTGACGTCTTTTGCATCACAGCATTGTCTTTTCTTGCGTCACAAAACCTTATGGTTTTGAATTGCCGACATTGCCAAGTGTTGCTTTATTTTTTTGACTGAAGATGGGTTAAGATATTGATCAATAATTTAAGCAGTGTACTTTTGATCCAGTTCTATGGACAGGATAATTTGTAGCATCAGGGTATTTGCTTTCTAGGATACACAAATTAAAGTTTTCAGATAAGCAATTAAAAATAGTGATAACTTCCATTTAAGAAATTTCATTGGTATGTCATTCATAGGTAGACTGTTTTTTTATGTCCAAATTACGTATTAACTTGTGTATTGCTGATGGGGCAAGTAGGGGCTAGAAAAAATAAGACCACAGTTTTAATGAATCAAAAGAAAGTAGTACCCATTATTAGCATTGAGCAAGATTTGTTTTTTCTACCAGTTTTGCTCGTTTTTCTCAAGTGGATAAAAAATCTTTGCTCAATGTGTTTGATCCTATCTTCTTTTGCACCTTATTGGTGGTTTTTATTTGTTTTTGCCCTTTAGTATTTCATTATCTTATGGCTTTACTCATGACTGTAAATTTCTTGAGTTTGTGTTGTTTTGCAGCATTTTATTTTAATATAAATGGCCTTTGCATTGCTAATTACATAGTTCAACTTGTTCCTATATAGTTTTGAGACTATTATATTTATTTCTATCTTTGATTTATTGCTTATTGATTTATTGCAACATACGGCTGGAGGAAAATGGACTCATTTCCCTTTGCAAAATCTGCCATGATGCTAGTGGTCATATTTAGGTAAGAAATAAGGCTTTGGCTGTTTGGAGATATCAGCCTGAACCACATAGGTATTAGATATGAAATGTAGAAACTTTCATGTGTATGGTTGCAGATGGTTGCAAGTGCATTGTAATTAATCTAAATCCTACCAACAGTCAAAAATTTGATGAAGAAAAGCATTTCCTTTTTTTTTCAGGAATTCCATTCTGAGTTTATTTTGTGGCAACTTATTTATAGGCTAGCTATTGGCTAGTATACAAGGTATTTTCTTCTGTTGAAATGTGATGGAAGTCATTAAAAAAAATGCTGCTATGCTTAGTAACTACGAAGTGTTAAAAGTTTTGAGTGAGTATTCAGCTGAGCAAAAGAAAACCAAAACTGCAAGGAATGACCAGAACTTATCCACAATAACATATGAAACCTTAAAGTATCTCAAAGAGACACCAGCAAGTGTCCAGACCCCAGAGACTATTGAAAATACTGTCAGAGCTTTGGCTCCATATGGCTTGACAAAAGCTGAAAAACTACAGATAGTAAATCTTCGTCCCACAACAGCTGTGGAATTATCATTGATTGTTGAAGAAAGTGAAGAAAGGATCACTGAAGATCAAGTTGAAGAAATCATCAACATTGTTTGTATGTTACCAGAGACTGTAGCAGAAAAAACAAATAACAGCTAAGTCTACACATAAATTTTTAATTCTGCTTTATCACACTACAAAGATCAAATAAGGTTAATCAAAATCCCTGAAATCTGAACAATATATAATTTTATCAGTGTGAAATGTCTCATGTTTTCTCACAACAATATGCTTTCATGATGAGGTTTAAGTCCAACATGTTATTTCAAGATTTTTGCTCCAGAAAATGTTGAAATGAAAACAAGCAAAAAAGATGTTTTAAACAATACTTGGTTTTTTTCAAACTTGACATGACTAGAAAATCTTTTTTTTTTTTGTATGTAAAAATAACAAATACTTTTTATTCAAACCTATACAATGCAAGATTCAGCAAGAAAAAATGGTGCAATACGGTACCATTTAGCACTTTCGTTGTAATGAAACAAGATGATGTTCCTGTACATAATGGGTTTGTACAGAACTTGTGCAGTGCTAGGCACCAATAGGTATCTGGCTGAATTTATTCGTTTGGTTATCAGCCATAATCTTTTTCCCATTAAAGTACATGCATATATGCAGACTGTGAAAAAAAGCAGATTAATGTAATTTTAATGCTTCAATGTAATTAAAATGTAAAAAAAAAAATTAAAAAAAACAGATTAATGCTTCAATGTAATTGAAGCACTTGTTTGTGCTTGAATTACAATGTGCTTTAGATAACTGGCAAAAATAGGGAAAATTGTGAAAATAGCCCAGAACCCAGTGCATTTTTCAAGAAAAGCATCTGGTACTAGAAGAAAAATAGTAGTTCATATATGTTAACTAAAATCATATGCCTGCAAATTCCTTATTTCCAGCAAGATCAACTGAAACATGGTTGTCAGAAAATGGTTTGTTGATAAATTAGTCTGTGGTAAGTTTTGATTCATGGAAATGTGATAGGTTAAATTGATTAACGAATGTTATGCTTTATTGAAACCAAATGGAAGTGCAAAACAGTAGAAAGATCAAATCATTAAGTCTCCACATTTGACAGAGCATTAGCAAGAATCCTTCATTGTTTTGTGTTCTTGGTATCATGACTTGTAGCAAAGCAATTGTCATGGCTTCCAGCTTATTCCAATGAGTATTTTGAGCAGAAAACCATTGCCTTGTCAATACTGGCAATTTTCTAAGTTTGATTGCAATTGGCAGGCCCAAGTGGAAAGTGCACAAAGCTTCACATTGTGGCAGCAAGCAACAATAGAGATGAACCAATAAGATCATTCAATTATTGCTTGTTCTCCCCACATACATAATTTGTAATAGCACTTCATAGGTGCTATTCTTAACACATCCTGTTCATGATGCATCGCAGATTCAACACCTTGCCTACTAAGTGGTTACAACAGTTTCAATTTGGAATAATTTTAGTTCCAAAATCCAAATTGTACCTTGCATACTTGCTATAATTTATGACAAATGGAGGAAAAAGATTTAATGGCTTTTTAGATCAGCCGAATTTGCATTGAAACATTGAAGTTATACAAGTTTTTTTTCTACTCGAAGCTTTACAGATGATGAATGTTTTTAGGGTTATATGTACCTGTCTATCATGCACCTAAAGAACCCCGTTTTCCAACTAAACAAACATGGTCAACTTCAAGCTTTTCGACGTTGTTGCTGTCCAACATTTTCTGCTACTGTATTGTGTTTGTGTTTGTAGTGTATTATTTCATTTGCAGTGTTTGATGTTTTCAGGCCCTGGGTGATTTCTTTTGATTGTAAATCCACATCAGTTATGTTTTAGATAATTTACTAGTAATTGAAAACCTATTTGTGTTTGATCTATTAACACTTTGGCGTCTGGCTGGTTTTGGCGATTTTTTTCGCAAAAAAACAGCAGTTTTCGGTTGCCTTACCAACGCCCTAGCTCCTCTGCCGATTGCGCTAGAGAGCTGTTCAACGGCTCAAACGGATCGGTCAGTCTAGTAGATTGCACTCGAAAAAATTTTTTTTTTGCCTGGGGGATGCGGGTTTTTTGTGAGTGACGTCATAAGTGGAGGACTTTTAGGCCACCTTGGCCCACTTTGCCTGGCCATGAGCGCCAACCATTAGGTGGTAGTATTTCGCTGAAGTTTTTACTGGAAACTAGGCTACAATCCGACTCTTTTGATACTTTGGATGACCTGTCCGGGTTTCGGGTTCAAAAGTTGTGATGTAAGTTGGTAAAAATATTTGACTAATTAGCTAATCAGTTAATTAATTAATTTGTTTATTTTAGATCATAACTTTTGAACCAGAAAGGCTAGAAAGTCGATCAAAGGCTCAAAAGACTCGGACTCGAGTCTAGTTTCCAATGAAAACTTCAGCGAAACACTTTGGCCTAGTGGTTGGGCCCTAGGCCGGGCAACATGTTCCAAAATGACCCTAAAACTACTTCACTTATGACGTCAGTCACAAACAATGCACACCCCCCAACCAAAAAAATTTTTTCGAGTGCAATCTACTAGACTGGCCGATCCGTTTGAGCCGTTGAACAGCTCTCTAGCGCAATCGGCGGAGGAGCTAGGGTGTTGGTAAGGCAACCGAAAACTGCTGTTTTTTTGGCTGAAATCGAAGTACGAATATATCGTAGGCCGGCAGCCAACGAGTTAATTAAACAAGCAAATTGATCACATTTGCTCTTGCTAATGCTAAGTGCTTTTCTTATGCATAGGCATGTAACCATGCATATTTTTATGGAAATAATGCTGTAACAGTAAATTTTTGCTTTAAAACATTCTTTAAAAAGTTGTAATTGAAGTTGTAAATTATTATGGCATGTTACTGTTGCACCATCTCACTACAAAATCACCCTCTTGCAGATGTTGATAGAATAAGATGTGGCACATTGATATAACTAACATGATATACAGTTTCCTTAAAAAATTGCCTTTGCATTATATGCTGATATTTGAAAAAAATGGAATTGATGTAAAATTCTAGTATGTTGCTCTGGAAAACTGAAAGTAGCATACCGCGATGAAATGGAAAACAACTGTGACAAGATGTACATGCAAACAAACGATTTGCTTCCATATCGTTGCCCATCATGTGGTAGTGGAAAAAGATTTCGCAGTCTGGTTGCACTTAGAATGCATATGTCTGTTCTCCATCCACTTCTTTCGCCAACATCCAATAATCCATATGAAAACAGCATAACTGAGAAATTACCTGCTAGTTGTCTAGAGGTATGCAAAGTTTTTACCAATAGTATATTTGGGCATTATATCTCCACTTGCTTGCAGTAATTGGTGATCACTTGAGTTCTCAAAATGTTGTGTTATCATCTATACAAATTATAGTTCATTTGCAACTATCCTGGATACTACTTCACATTGAAACTAGGGTTGCACCAGTTAATTGAAGGTAATCAGTATCTAGTCTCTAGTCCAGAAAGGTGAAGTGTTTGAAAAAATTAGTTACAATTGTAGTAAGAATTTGTATTATCAAAGCAGCATGTCACTGTGCAGTACATTGCAAATAATCACTAAATTTATCAGCAACTAGTCTATTTACTTGCTGATGCATCCCTGATTGTAATATCCATGAAGTTATTATATAGGTGTGATACATTTAGATCCATTGTGCATATGATGCACAAACGTACATTATGGTAATTCACCAACTTTTGAAAACGTGTTTTTGTGTCGATTATGTGGAGTTGTATTTTATTTGCAAATGAAATACATAAGTTCTGACCATTTCTTGCATGTAGCTAACATCATTGTAGTTAAACATCAACTATAGTCTGGCTATAGTTAAACATCATTGTGCCAAGCTTTGCTTATAAAGAATTTCTTTGCAAATTTAAATGTTTTATGGCATGACAGAACAACTGGGATTATCAGCTCAGTTTCAGCTCAGATGTAGATGCTATTTTTAAGAAGTACTCTGCCAGGATGGATGACATTCTGTCAAGATACAACAAGTATGGTAATGTGTTTCATAGAAGTGTAGCATTTGCTTTGTTTCCTTTCCTGTCCGTGGTATTGAGCTGTACTCATTGTGAATTCTGAGCTGATCTTCTGTTTTTGATATAAAACTGCAGTTGACTGGCTTTGGTGTTAATTGGTGTTGTGCATTATAAGTTAGTGAAATTCAGAGGATAGCTGGTTTTAAAAGATGACGAGGGATTAAATGCTCTGGTCTTTATAATTACATTCTGTTTTAGCTGGGATCCAGCACAATGCCACAGAAATTTAATGCTGCATGCTTTATTTTGTGTTAATCATTGCTACTTGGAGTGGACACAACAGCACCTTGTAATGATGACTTCCTCAGTTCCCACTAGAGTACTGTGTGGGGCGGGTTAACCTGTACGGGTTGCAGGGCAGGTGCGGGTACCCACACTGCTTTGCAAGCGGGGTGAGTGCAGGTTGAACTTGCTGTGGGCCGGGCGCGGGTTGAGAAATTCTTTGTGCGGGTAACTGAGTGTTGAGCCAAAGCATGTGAGCTTGATCAGCTCAAAAATCACAAAATGTGTGGATGTACAGTACTAGAGTTATTTGCCAGCATTGCGCTTGGAACTGTGGGCCTGCAGCAATTATTACATTATGATGTAACAATCCATTGTTGCGAAACATTAGCTCAGACTCTTGCCATGTGGTGGGCAAGTGAACATTTTCCAATGCTACCATCGTACTTGGTGAGGAATAATTCAGTCTAGCAGCACTTCTAAATGGATAAAACAACGCTTAACGCACAGCTAGTCACAACTGAACTGAAACATGTTTTTTATCACCTCAAATCTGTTGACTGCGAAAGATCAGATCTGTGGGAAGTTTTGGTTATCAATGAAAAAGAATGAGTAGCTTGATTTTGCTGCTTGTCAGACTTGTCTTCAGATGTGATGAGTTGGGAAAGTTTTTGCAACTTTTTTACAACTTACATCAGCTTCTGAAATACTCAGCATTTATGTAGTACGATGAGCTGGTTGCAAGAATTTTATATTGCAACTTTTTCCTTTTTCACATGCAACTTTTATCAAGTAGGCCTACTGCATAAAATGTAAGGTTGTGAATTAAAAAACATGCTTGAGAACTATTTCAGTATAGTTCTGTTCTCTTTGATAACCAATTCGAACTGATTAATGACCTAAAAGCAATTGTAGAAATGACCCGGCCAAACAAACATCAGTCCAGAACTGTGGGGCAAATTATTAAATTACCAAGCAACTTCATGCACTGTGGAACAAATTTTTGCGTGCTACGCAAACTGTTGGCAAATGATTGCCATTTCTCACCAGATAATGTTTGGAAATATTTAGCATTATATGTCAATATATCGCTTGAATAAAACACTGTCGTTTAAAATGCTTGTGCCTAAATGCAACTTTTTACTGCAACTTTTGTTAAAAATTAATGCATATTTCTTACGATTTTATTGCAACAAAAACTTGTCCTAGTTGTGAGTTTTTAGTAGTTTTCGGACAGGTGCAGGTTTGAGACCGAAAAAGTGCAGGGCGGGATGAGCGCAGGTTGGGATGGTGGGTGGGGCAGGTGCGGTTTAGAAGTGTGCAGGGCGGGTGCGGGTAAAATTTCTCAAACTCTTGCGGGGGCAGGTGCCGACACCAAATTTCAACCCATGCAGGACTCTAGTTGCCACTGAACAAAGAAAAAGTGTTGTAGGTACAGCTGGTATGCTGTGTTTGATCTGCATCAAAAAGTTTTTATCTTCATGTCCAGTGAGGTTTGGTATATGTATTCAGTACTCCAAAAAAGGTGGTACTAAAATTTCTTTGAAATGTGTTAATAGTTACTGGCACAGATTTTAACTTATATTAGTATAGAAGGCAATGAATTCTTATGACAAACACAAGTTAAAAGCAATTAAAGTTTCATCATAGCTTCTGTGAGGTCACAGATTCTGTGTCAACTAACTGCCAAAATAAAATGTAAACTGAAATCACTAACCCTTGCAAACTCAGAAGTCAGAGCTGTTTGAATGCCACAAGTTTAAATGTGTAGACTAGCATAAAGCTAGTTTTTTTGGTCATAGACCAAATTTTTTTTGAGTGACAGAAAAAAATTAGGTCAATTCGGTCACACGTCTGAAAATATAGACTAGTGATCACTGTTGCATCAACTCTTAATACTACTGTGGGATAAATTACTGAATGTCTCAGTGACCAAAATCTTTCAACAAAAAAACAGGCATAAAATACAAGTTGCATCTAAATTCCATCAAAAATGTAGGCTGTTGACTGTTGGCATATTAGTTTTAGAACGTATTTTTGATTCATAACAACAGATATATTACAGTTTTTTGCCATTTCATAAATGCAAGTTATACTTTGCAGAAGCTGAACTAGTGAAAGCTGCGTTAAAACCTTATTTTAACAACGGACTTTGCACCAAAAAAGCTGGCAGCCTGACAAGCTTGCATTTGTGTAGAAGCTTCTTAACATACCATTGAGTGTCCATGATTTTGACAAACTGATGGCTTGAGTATTGTCATTTCAATAAATATTTCGTTTTGTATACTGGCACTGGTGTTATGAACTGATTTGCCTAACGAATATTGCATAAGGCCAAAGAAACTTTTAATCAAAGTTCAGCTGTTTCTAGTTGCTGTACTGGAAGAAACAAAGCATAAAAAAGTTAAAACAAACTATTTGAAATTAAAAGTTGCAATTTTTATGTGGCTACCTTCATATCAATTAAAAAAATCATAAAAATTAAAAAATCATGATTTTTATCAACCCTGGTATAAAGCAGTGTTCCTCATCAGGAGTACTCTCACTGCTGGAGGTGCGAGACATCATGCCATGGGGTGCATGAAGCACCTGTTTTAATGACAGGAAATTGATATTATGATATATTTATTAATCTCCTGTGGCTTTTTGTTTTCTTTTGCAATTGATTATAAACAAAAAAGTGAGGTTATTTCAAATCTATGTATCACAATATCAAATTATTAACATTAACTGCAGTATATTCTTATTTATGAGCTTGTAGCAGTTTTCGCTCGAATGAAGTAGATCAGTGCTCTTTAACCTTTTTGTCATTGTGGAACCCCTGGTATACTTTCGCATTTGTCATGGAAGCCTCATTAACAAAAATTTGAAAAACACGGGAAGCCTCATTAGTAAAAATTTGAAAAACACGAATTACTTGTAAGAAAACCAAATATTTAACCAAATGTTTCGTTATTAGTCACTTCAACAGATAAACAGTTATTGCAGAAGTTAACAAGTTCGCTGCCAGTCTACGAATATATTGTACTTGGAAATCGGGGAGAAACCAGAGATACTTTGGTTGATTCCAACCACATAGCTCCTCAGCCGATTGCGCTAAAGAGGTGTTCAAACCCTCAAAAGACTCAGCAAGTCTTCGAGTCTGGAATTAAAAAAAAATTTTGGGTTTCGGGTTTTTTGTGAGTAATGTCATAAATAAGGTAGGTTCTTGGCCATTTTAGGCTGCTGGTACTTGACCTGGGTCCAACCGTTAGACGGAAGTATTTTGCTCAAGTTTTCAATGGAAACTACGCTAGAATCCAAGTCTTTGCAGACCTTGATCGACTTTCTAGCATTTGTGGTTCAAAAGTTATGGCCTAAAATAATTATCTAATTATGGGATTAATAACTAATTTTGTTGTTTTCAGGTCATAACTTTTGAACCTAAGACCTCATCTAGTCATCCAAAGTATCAAAATACTTGGATTTTAGCCTAGTTTCCAATAAAAACTTGAGCGAAATACTACCATCTAGCGGTTTGGGCCTAGGGCCAGATAAAGTGGGCCAAAAAGACCTAAAACAACCCCACTTACAATGTCACTCACAAAAAACCCAAAGCCAAAGAATTTTTTTTCATTGCAGATGTGAAGACTTGCTGAATCTTTTGAGGGTTTGAACAGCTCTCTAGTGCAATCGTCGGCAGAGATATTCCTATGCAAAAGCACGTGCAAACTGCTGGATTTTCGCCTTAGCCTACAGGAACGGAAGGTGTTAACTAACTGGCCCACTTGGAGTCTTAATGCGGCACAATGATCTAAAAGATTTCATTATGATGCAACAACGTACTGAAGCAAAAAATTATTTCCCCTAAAAAACGAGGAACCCTTACAACTCAAGGAACCCTAGGGTTCCACAGAACCCCTGTTAAAGAGCACTGGACTAGAAATTGGCATTGTTTTTTGTTACATGATAATTACTTTTCTGGACATTTACTAAGAGTAGATTTCGCATTTCATCAGTCTGAGCAAATAGTTCTGAGATGAATTGATCATAAAATAGAGGAAAGGAGCAGTGTGCAGTGTCTTTCATATTGGTGTAATTTTTTTTTCTTGTGAGTATTTTGCTCATTTGTAGGGACAGAAAGGTCTTCTCTATGTAATTGTGCGTGGAGATAATAATAGAAGCTTTTCTGATTATCACCAATCATCATAACCCTTCATCATGTTGAGGAAAATGAAAAGGAATGATGACAGTTTTCGTTTTGGTTTCACTTGCACTGGAAAAACTGAGTATTTGCAAAAGCCTCAGTGCATGCCTTGCAAAACTGTTTTTACAATTTATTTCAACCAAATCCTAGCATATTTGAGTGACATTTTCACTCGTGTGAATGATCTAAATTTATCACTTCAAGGCAAAAACACGGACATATTTAGTTGGAATGAAAAAATAAATGCATTCAAAGATAATTGTCTATGATGTTGGCAAGTGAAAAAATTTCTTTTCGAATTTTCTGTCACTTAAAGAAACGGTCCATGACAATGAATCTTCAAGTTTGATTCCTAGTGTTTGTGAAGAAATTGTGGCTCAGTTACAAGTGCTGTCAATTTGATTTGATAGATACTTTAACGCAGGGCGATGGAAACTTCTGAAAAATGCATTAACAATCCATACTCCTTCAATTTGGATAAAATTTTAGGTGATGGAGAGCTGAAAGAAGATCTTATAGAACTGCGTTCAAATCGTGCTCTTCAAATGCAATTTGAGAGTAAAATTTGTGAAGAGTATTGATGCTCAGCTATGGTTATGTTTTCAAGACTCTGTGAAACTGGACCGGCTGTGCTGATTCCATTTGCAACAACATGCGTTTGTGAGACAGGATTTAGCACTCTTTTGTCAGTTAAGATGAAATCTAAAAATCGCTTGAATGCACGGGCAGACATGAGTTTGCCGTCAGCAACATAGTTGCTAGGTCTGAAAATCCCATAGCAAAAAGCAGGAACAAAAGAGTCATTGAACTGAAAAAAAATTTAAACTTTGGGAACTCAGACTTTTGGTTTTATTAATTTGTACATATTTTAAGCAAGTGATCATTTTTTGCTGATTATATGCAAATGTTAATCTGTGTTATCCTTTCATGTCCACGTGTGTGACTTTCTTTACATATTAGAAAAATTAAATTCCTTTCTAATTCTTGATTATAAATTGTAGGGGATGTGAGGTTGGAGCAAAATTTTTTAGGGGTGCAGAAGTAAAAAAGGTTGGGAACCCTTGGTGCAAAGTATGTTTTTCTGGTGTGCACTTTGTGTGGTGTAAAAATTGAGTCTGTTGCATGAGAGTTCTTTATTTTAAACTTTTCCCTTTATCAACACTACAATTTTTGCTTGTGCTAGAAATTACGGATGTTGTCGAGTTCTTGACATGCATTATCAAGAAACTTGCCGACCTACTATCCATAAAACTGTGTGTCAAATAATAACAAAAACATGCACAACAATTTTAATTTAGCATCCGGCTGTTGCAACAACTAACTAATATTTTCTTTTATTTTGCAGTGAATCAAAGATGCTTGAATCTAAGCTCAAAATGGCTAAGCAACTTGAAGAGATACGACGACAAAAAGAAGAGCTTCAACTGATAAAGTCTCGCTGGAAAGCTACTTGCGGCATGTCTCAGCTGATCAATGACACGGACGAGTTGCTCAATAAACGGTAAGTCCTTGCGCTTCAATCAACCTCTGAACCAAACACTTTCGCGATACAAGCATTTATAAAAGAACAAAATATAAAAGAAAACTTTTATAAAATATTAAATCAAACTTATAAAAGATGAAAGAAAACGACTATTAAGTTGTTAGTAATCAAAGTCTCGTATATCTTACAAGCAAACATTTGTGTGTTAGCTGTGAATTTATTGTATGAAGTGTTGTATCTTTCCATTTAGCTCAAAAAGTTGAACCTTGTTGCAAATTATGTTTGATGCTTGCAGACTTTCCGGGGAGCAGAATGATGTCTGTGCTCCGAGAAATAAAGTCTTGGTAAGCTGCTGATTGTTAAATTTGAAACAAAGAATGAATGTGAAGTAAGCTACTTAAGAAAGTTAAGCTATATCTGTCTGCTAGATACTTGTTGTGATTGGTGTTGTATAGGTTTGAAAAGAATCATCTTTCTGGATAATCGTTTTGTGCTTCAGCGAACTACTAATTCTTTGTTGTTAATACTAATTTTGAAGTTGCCAATCTATTAGAATTTGCAAGATATTTGTGACAGGTTTTCTCTGCATTGTTTGTGATTTCATTGTTTGCTACACAGAAGAGTTCTACACGCTCCACACCTGCTGCACCAAGCTCTACAAATCCCATGAGCTTCCCAGCGGCAAACAGCTTCGAATTGCAGCGGCAAGTTCAGTTCAGCGTCGATCTGGCTGCGCAGTATAAGAGCCGCGCTGCTGAAGCTGAGAAAAAACTGCAAGACAAAACTGTGTAAGTCAATTGTGATTGCAGTGCTTGTGCTCTGCAACACTTGCCATTGTGTAGTGGTCTTTACAGCACGTGGTTGTCACTCACGAGAATCACGTTTCTGTATACCGTCCTTCGTCTTGGTTAACGGCTAGTCTGCGATTAACCTTACTGTTACCTTCAGTAATATATACATGTTACATTACTTCTGCGAAACTTCTGTATAAAACAGATGTAGTTGATTAAATGCCGGTTGGACGTCGCGGAATCGATGAGGGTTTGTGAAGCTTTTCAGTTGATACAATAGGGCGTCTGCGAAGTTTTTCAGTACGATCGACACCTCACATTGTTATCATTCCGTTGCCTCTTACGCTATCAACGACATCGTGAACAGCAACACTGAGAACAAAACATAGCCAAGGTGTGTCTTTCTCTTGCGCGTACCTTAGCAAAGCACCTTTGGCGATGTTTCACACTCAGCCGTGCAGCCAATGGGTGTAGATACGCGCCTTAGCCTATCTACAAATTTTGACAACATAAATATTCTTGATTCAAAACCATAGAAAACCATTTTAACGAGAAAAATTAATGTAAACGAGAAAAATTAATGTACTATCCGAAATCGCTTAACGACTTTAAAAAGGGTTTTAAGGTTCTTGAACGAACATCTTTTTGGCAGTCATTCGAAATTGGTTCTGACAGGACTACATATATGTGAACTGTGCACCAAGCTCTAGGACAGTGGTTCTTAACCTTTTTTACATATCTTACCCTTTTATCAAACAAGTTTACCATATTTACTACCAGTACACTCAATGATGCTCATTTATTGAAAATACGGAATTAACGAACTCCTACAGTTTAGAATGATTTGTAAAAATTTACATTGCTTGCAATTTATGGTTCAGTAAATTTACCCCCTTGGCAGATGATATTTACCCCAGGCTAAGAACCACTGCTCTGGGACAAGGATTCTCACACAAATTTCTGCGTGCCCAATTTTCATGTTAATATGTTGCCTGCGACGCCGCGCACAAAACGGCATTGAGTTTGCAGAACAGTCGGAATGTTCTCAAAGTTTTGTTGAGTTATGAGTCCATGTTTGTGCTCACCTGTCAACAATGCCTGGTTGTCACACGGGTAGAACGTTCGATACAAGCAAAGTTACAGTGGTTAACACTAACTTTGATCTTCTGCTCGAGTTTTAAGTGCTTTTAAGAACATTAACATACGTTGCGGTACTCAGCGGGAGAGCCGCCAGTGGGACGTGCTCTTGCGCTTCCATGCTGTGCCGAAGGTGAAGACATTTAATTAATTTCACGGAGTTTGTCTTTGCATTGTCGGCAAACAAACCAATTAAATTTGAAAGAAAGCTACTCCCTTGTTACGTCACCATCAAAACCCGAAGTGCTCGGCAAGTGACCTTTCGGTGGCCGAGGTCCGCGCTTCAATGCGCCGCTTGGGAAAATGTTAACGTTTAAAGTTACGAACCAGCTAATATTTAATGCTTGTTTGCAATGCAGTGTAGATGGGACCTTGCTGCGCTTTTGAAAACGGCGGTGGCCCTGTGGGGGGGCCCTTGCAATCCAAAATGGACCCCAGGTTTAAGAACCCCTGCGTTGATGCGATCACGATTTCCGCTAGCTTTTTTTAAACTTTGTGAACCTTGGCTACAGAGATAAAGTCTCATTTATACGACCTCTTTGAAGATTCAGTGACGTCTGCATTGGTAAGGAAAAGTGTTTCTAGCTGTATTTCTATTCCTGACTACTTAGCGCGTAAACGATCAGTCTGCGTTGGTTAACGAGTTCGTGCACTATCCTTAAAAAAACGTTATTTATGCCTTAGGGAAGAACACCACATGAAGGCGTTCATACAGGACCTAGCCCAGAAAGAAGCGGTGGCCAAGCAGAAGTTGTCCGACATGATGGAACAGCTGTTGCGAAGAGCAGAAACAGCCGAAGAAGAGCTGGAGGTTTGTCGCTCATTTGTTCCGGCGCGTTCCGCACAAGCGTCACTCGGTGTATTTTCTAATGTTTGCTCTTGTGTTGAAAGCGGTGAAGTGCGCTTTTGTCCGATCGAGCGACGCGATTGTGCGCATTGTTATCGCTCGTTGTCAAAACGAAGCTTCGGAAGAGTGGATCAGAAAGATTACTTTAGATTGTCTTCTCCGTGAAGCACCGAAAACGGCGGGGGTCAATTTCAACCCTCAACTTCTTTGTGGTCCATTCTTGTTAGTTATAGCGAATGTTTCGTGCATTATGTTTGTGGTGTTGTTGATATTGTGGCAGGATAGTTCCGAATTATTTGCGTTTCGAAAGATTTATTAAATCGTTGCGAAATGTTGTTTAAACTAACATTTTTTTCATTCTGTCTTTTTGTTGGTTTAGGATTAACTTGACGTCTTCCCTGCTTTAACATATTTTTGCGATTTTCTGCATCTTCGTGTTGTTTTTGCCTATGCGGCATTTACGGTAGGAGGTACTCAGGATAAACCTTGCCAGAAGCATGTGATGTTATTCTAATTGAAATGAAACTAATGTTTTGCAGCGTACATACACATGATGTCCATTTGTGCACCCCAGTTCTTGGGTAAAAGCGGTAACGCGGGATATTATTGGATCAGTGCCCATCGAACGTAGAATTGCAGCTTTGCCTCGTTGGTTTTACAAATATCTGACTGAAGTTTTCGGTTTGGGTGCTTTCCCTATGCCAGTGTGTCGTAACGAGCCACGCCGTTAATTACAAAAACAATTGGGTTTTGACAAAAGAATGGCTGGTCACTGTGAACACGTTGCGCTGACAACAAACGCATCAGGAGTTTTTGTGATCAAAAGCGAATTGTTTAGCTGAAGTGCATTTCAGAATAAATCGCTACGTTAGGATAATTTTTCTTTGCATTGCATACGTAAACCTAGGACAACACAGCCAACGCTTCTAAGGTAATTTAATAGGGCATTGCATTTTTATGTAAAAGTAATATGGGTCACGTAAGAGATAACGTTGGTGAACCCTCTGAATGAATAGCACTGAATTTTACAAGTACCTTTTCGTTTTCAGCCAGTGATGTTTGACTCTGTCCTGCAAACTGCTAAGGCAAGTAGATTCTCACATGAGTTGCACTGATTTTATGGAGTATTGCCAATCATCGTCTTGAGAGTAAATTTGCTGAGAGAGTTGACCTGTCCGAGAGATCTCAGATTGTCGTTATGATTACACAAGTTGTAAAGTTGGCACTGACTTCATAAATTTGTAAAATGTTGTTTTATGCAATCCTTTACTGGCGAAAAAAATCATCAAACAGTCATTTCTACCATTTTGGAGAATGAGAATTGCGAAATTCCATTATTTTACTGCAAGTATAAAATTATCTTTTCAAAAATCCTTCCTATCATTTCAAACAATATTAGCTGAAAGTACACTTACAGCATTTTGAATCGTGCGTATTTCAGAATATTTACAATTTCAAAGCAGTGTGACGAAGAAATAATTGTGACCGCATTGAGTATTCAGAACATACCTCAAATTGCTTAATTCAGCCACACAACATTTCGCAGCGAAAAGCAAGTTCCGTTTGTGGGGTTTGGGGTGGGAGTTTCAAACACACACACACTCTGTATGGGAATGATTTATGGCTGCGTTTAAATATATACTTCACATATATATACTTCACATTTGAGGCATTGTTATAGTGAGTGGCATGCGTACGTGGGCTGAGTTTATTGGCCCAGGTTGAAGTTACAGAAAAACGAACTGATATTATTTCTTCGAGTAATACCTCCTTGTGCAAACGCTTAAGATCGGCGAGAAGCCCGGAAAAGTCACCTTAGTAGCTAGTTTCAGTATAGCAAGCTTTCTTCCATGGCCCATTCATGCTCGTTCAACAAACTGTACCACTGCGGTTTCGTTGTTTCTGATTGGTTTGTTAATCAATGTTTGTGTGTTTGTTTTGAATTTTACCAAACAACCAACTTGATGCAAAAATGTTCAGGAAAAAACACAATTACAGTTTTGATCGTTTGTGTTGCTATCAGTGCACAAATACATTTCGTAAGCGCAAAAACCAATGCTATGTTTTGAGAGAAGTTTTTCCGAGCGCACACTATTACAGTTCTCTGTTGAATTTCCTTCAGATGTACAGAAGTCAATCCCCGTCGACCAACTTGAACACCAGCCGTTCTCCTAAACTGAGCCCGAGATCTCGAAGGCAAGTCTCGATGTATTTGCAGTCTCTTCCTATACTGGCGCGTAATCGCCACGCAAGCGGTTCACTGATTTCCCGTGTGTCGTTTTGCGGCGCTTGAAGCTAAGCTCTCCTTACGTTGCTGGTGGAGAGTGTCATAAATTTACGTAAAACATTCACCAACAGTTGCTAACGTATGTTTTATTTCACTGAAAGTCTACATCTGGGAAGAATAAGTAATAGTAACATAAATAGCAGCCATCACACGAAAGACCGATCGTCTATCTATACGCTTTCGAAGTCACCGCAAGACTGGACAGCCAACACTGCAATGGGATAACGGTCACATGAGCGGCAATCAACGATAAAGGCATAAAGCAGCATCACAGCAGGCAAACGCGACAATCAATGCACGAACACGATTATTACTCAAGGCACAACCAATATAGCACGACAGAGAGGTCGTACCAGGAGCGTTGTGTGCGTGTGGTTTTCTTTGCCGTTTCATAACTTACACTCTTACACAAGCGAATGGACCTTTGCATTATAAATCCTCTGCGTAGTGTGTTTGCGTAACTCCCAAACCTTACAGGGATATTGATTTCCTCGTCAACCCAACGCGCCACCGGGCGCTTCGAGCACCTCTCACTTGCGCGTGAAACGAAACCAACGTCACTTTTGCGGTTTTCCCGTCAACAGACCATGGCACAAACCCTGGTCGTGCTGTTAGAACTGTGATATGTTTAGCTCTTCGCAAGCATTCCAACGTTGTGTTGTAGCATGTTGACATAACGTTCCAGACGGCTGTTGACGCTCGCAGTCTATCTCATGCGCTCAATGTTTATGGGTCGTTTGTTGCAGTCTGACGATGACGCCGTCCAGAACGTCAGTATACCAGTGGCACTAGGGCAGTGGTTCTTAAACGGGGGGACCGCCTCCACTGGGGAGCGCGAGCCCTTACGCGCTCTGCAACACTGAAAGTTTGATCAATAAATTTACCAATAAATACTTTTGTTTTTACAACTTATTTAATGTCACGGGGTGGGCTTGAAACAAAGGATAAATACTTAAGGGAGGCGTGGTAGAAAAAAGGTTAAGAACCGGTAGCAATAGGCACAAGAAACACGTTTGCATCTTCCGTCGAAAAATATGCTGAACATGGAAAAAGCCACAAGAAAGTTCAATTCAATCAAACTTACGATCGCAAAAATCGGTTTTAAGTGTGTGGAAGCTGAGTTATCTTTTGTGCGGCGCTGCCTTGACTGCAATCATGCAAAGTTTTTTCGCAATATTTTTGTCTGATTTCGCAGAAAAGCATTCGGGGGAGGAACGTCTGCGTCGGCTGAGCGGCCATTCAATCGAAACCGGCCCAAGGTGGGTTCGGTTCGAGTCTATCCTGCATTTCTGTTTTGACCCCTCTGACCGTCAGAGTTACTTGCAGGCCTCCCGCTCCCCACTCGGCGCCGAAAAGACAACGCCTAAGATGCACAAGTCTTACGATAAGCGACGTGACAAAGCAGAAAACGCAAATCGTTCAACAACAAGGTGCCTGTCATTCTTGCAAGACATTTTTAGAGAAAAAAGATAACTTATTTTGTTTGTAGTTGATTTTGCGCAATTGCGTGTTCGTGCGGTTGTCTTCAAACAATGATTTGTTTCTTTCGATTATCGCAGTTGTTCTGTAACAAGTTTCAGTAATGCATGGCTCAAGTTGGGAAATTTATGAACCAAATTTTAGGCGGAGAAAGTGAAAGAAAGGCTAAAAATGCAGTTTTTGGACGAAACTAGTAACTCCTCACAACCGTTCGGAGCTTTAATGGGCCAAAAGAAAATTTGTTCTTATCTGTTTTGTGTGCGCGTCTCTTGCAGATCGCCAAGCCCTTTCTTGGAATCGGATCCGCACGACTTTGAGGATGAACTTTTGGCGCGCCGCAGCCCGAACTCACTTGGCCTGAGACGCGAACGCCGCCCGCAGGACAGGGCCAAGCAAAACTGCCCCGTGACCGGGAGGTCGAAACCCTCCCCTTTTTCGAACAAGGCCGGCTCACGACAGGTATTGCGTTTCTCGCGAACCTTGACCTCAAAAACCTGTTCCAACCTTGCGACAGATGCTCGTGGAGTTTTCACATCGGTTGGTGAAGTCAAGTTTTCCGCGAGGGCTCGCACTCAGCGAGAAATCTCTCTGTCGCTCAGCTTGCTTGCGTGCACCTGACTAAAAAATTACCTCATGAAGATTTTAAACCAAAGTCTCGCGATGGCCGAAAAGATTGACAAGTCAGTCGCTTCCGACTTACCATGTATCATGTTTCTGTAAAAATACTCTGCAGCTGCTTTTCCCTCGCCCCGTACACTTGTGTAGCGTGAGGCAGTGCAATGCCGCGGTCAGTTTGCACTAGCCTGCTACACCTGCGAAAGATACTGCTGCCGTAACGAAAATGCGTTAGATGAAAGGTTAACCGTGCAGACTTTGCGTTTTCAACTGCGCTGAAAGTCGAACGTCTCTTCCCGTCCCCCTCTGTTAATCTCGTTATCGCGTATGTTCAAACAACGGCTTTGTCTCGTACCATTATAACCACATCCCGCGCAAACCGATCTCAGAGTCGAGAAGCGCGGGAGGCGGTTCTGTTCTGCGTCTTCGCGCACTTGCGAACCTTCGAGCTTCTCGACTGCGCTCTTGTTTGTCGGGAGTGGAGGGACGTGTCGCGCCATCCGCAGCTTTGGAGCCGCATCAAGCTCGAACACTTGGACATTCAGCCCCAGGTCAGTTGAACAGTCGCTCGAGTTTTCATGCCATGTTCTTTGCTGTTGGGCGTCAGCACTGTTCAAAGGCGTTGCAGTTCTCTTGAGCGAGCGCGGCGTCGGTGAATTGCCCGATGCTTGGCGCGTAACTGGAGTCGGTGTTGCACGTGGGGTCGATTTCGTTTGAGTTCTTAAACTTGAAAACGTTCTTTTCAGCGCATTTTAGTCAATACCTGGAATGGAATGCCGGCTAATTTTGTCGCATCCTTTTTGACTTGGCACAATGAAGTCGGGTTTCCAACAACGGAATTTAATTTTTTTAATTCATCAACAAATGATAGTTTCGCTTTCCTGCATTCTTTTGTATAAAGGTTATTTCTAAGCAGGGTTGTTGTAAAAAAACGACCCGAAAAAAACCACCCGTTTTTTTTTAAACCCACTTAAGAAAAACACCAAAAAACCACTTCTTACTTTTTCTTTGAAAAATCTACTAAGAAGTAAAAAATAAAATAAGCAGCACACTTATACAGTTAACTGTATTTTTTTAGTCAAACAAAACGAACAGCAACGAAATTTGAAGGACTTGGAAAAAGCGAATAATTTTTTCAGACCTGCACAATTGCTATATTTTAACCAATTTTTCTGCCTTCTCTGCATCTAAACATTTTCTTATTTTGGACCATATCAAATCATATGTTGAAAAAATACACTCTGTAGGTGCTGAACTAGCAGGGCATGCACATAAACTTGACGTGAAACTGCAGAGTTTGTGTGGGAATGGTTTTTCTCTGATTGGTGTGCGCATGCTTGCCAAGCCTTACCACGTAGGAGTGAACTGACCAACAACACTTTGCCAAAACAAAGATGGGGTACATTTCTTTACCCTCAATTTTGAATGCCATTATAGGTATAACAAGTCATTATTGCGTGATTGTGAAAACAGTGATACTGCATGATGCAATAAAAACAATTCAGAATGTTTTTTTTCGTTTTCCTTAAAAAAGCACAAAATCTTGTTTTCTTTTAAAGAACCCAAAAAAACGTTTTTTTGAAAAAAACAGGTGGGTTGTGTGTTTATGAAAAAAACGGGTTTTTCTCAACCCTGTGTCTAAGAGCGTTGAGATTTGGAATCCTCAGTTGATAGCTTCTGAGAAAGCATCACAGAAACTCAAAGCACTAATAAGCCTCTATCTTGCAGAATACATGCTACAAAATTGCGGCAAAGTGCGGGGTCGTTTCATGAAAAATCGCGTTTTTACCGTTTCCTTTTTGTGCGATGCCGTGTGAGTAAAAGTGTGTCTGAAAAAGTAATGGTTTCATGTGATGTTTTTTCAAGCACACTTCTTTTGACTTATTCCTGGTGCAGTGTAGGTGGCTCAGAGGGGTCAATGAAACTGATTGGTTCGCTACAAGTTTTTACAAATTTTTTAAGAATATATTTTGTCGCAGCTTCTCGTCGCAATGTCACACTGGTCTTCAGAAACTTGCCTGCTCAGTTTGAGGAATATCGGCAAAGTGAACCCAACCCTGGATGGCAGCGATTCAGTGGACTTAGGTTTGTATTGCGCAAACTATTCCCATTCCTGTGCCAGCAGCACCGAGTTCAATTGAACAGCGGGTGGTAGCGACGTAGCGCCTAGGTGACTTTGCTTTGACTCAAACGTGCTTGTATGAAAACTTTGTCATTCAGCGAGAAGACGCCGTCAAGTAAGACGGCTACCATGCGTTGGTGAAGTTTGCATTGCCTTGAAGGCTTCCAGGCCATCGGTGTTGTTTTGAACAAAACAACTGTTTTGCGAAGTTGTTTGGGAAACGAAAGGCGCTAAAACAGTTTTTGTTTTTGCCTGAAGCTCACCTCGACGCTTTATCTGGAAAAAGAAACGCTTGCAATCGATTTTTAAACGACCCGTCTGCTTGTTTTTTTGCAGCGCGAAAGCGCGCCAGAGACCAAATAACTTTCCGACCTTTTTCAACAGGTGGCTTTGAACAAGGACTGGAGAGCATCTTGAAATCGTGCGGCGATAAACTGCTGGTGTTCTCGATCGACGACTGCGACCCTTTCATCACGAGTCGTTCTCTCTGGTTGCTTAGTTGCTACAACAAGTAGGCCTCTGCGTACATCAAAAGATACTCGTTTTCTGCGTAAACAAGGACATTTTTGTCTGGTCTTTTCAAAGAGACGCTTTTGTTGCAAGAAAGTCAACATGAACTGTCGCGTATGCTGAGTTTAGTTTTCGCTTTCAATAACTTCAATTGCGTGATAATAATTCAGGAATTTTTTAAAAATTTACGGAAGAAAATGACTGGAAATTTTTAATTCTTATTTTCTTCCCGTTTTAAAATTAACGGTTTTCAGTTGTGACCCTTATTAGAGTGTCGGAAACACAAATTGAAAAAACATGTCGTTATTCACCGTTTGAACACGATTGGACGCAATACCCCACAGGAAGCAAAAGTTGTAATCACGTTCGTCCGTTTGTAGTATAAAGCTGGACAGTAAAAGAACGCTTTTTGTGTTAACTCTTTTCTGTTAGGGTTTGTGTATAGATTTATGCGCTCTTTTGCAGTGGGAATTATGTGTTAGATGAAAAGTGCTAAACAACACTCGATTCGTGAAAGCATTGAAATATGAAAATTTTTTCTTTTCTTAGGAAAGTGCAGAGCGTGACGTATCGAAGCTCTTTGGACCCCCTAAACCACCAGGTGGCCTGGATGCTGGGGACCGCGTGCAGGGACATCGTGTCCCTTGAAGTTGCACCCAGCCACCCCTGGTAATGTCTTCGTCATAAATAGTGCTGGAATGTAATGAAATTGAGATACTTACAAAAGTTGCTTTTTGGAATGGCGCCTCTCAATATTTTATTGAGAAGTGTAACTACTGCTTTCATCCTTCGAGCAAATGTGCAAGCATCTCCTGCATTGTCACAGTCCGCAATCTGGCGTTTTACCTGCAGTAAAGTTTGGGGTTCGCTGGCTCTATTTTAAACGACTTGACGAGTTGTTGGTGATTTGGTGATTTCCTCATGTTTGCTCTGGAAAAATGCCGCTCGTGTCCGTTTCTCTCGAATGACCATCGTCGCCTCAGCATCGTTTGAAAAAAACTTGCTTTTTTAAAAAAAAACAACAACGTTTTTTAGTTCATCTCGTGGTCTTTTCACGAACAACGTCGTCCGACTGATGTCGTGGTGCTGGCCCCAGTTGCAAGCCCTCAGCTTCGGGGGATTGGACACGGACGGCGCGGCTCTCTTGGCCGTCGGTGAGTTCCTCTCAATATGAGAAAGGCACACTTTGGCCGCGTTCGGCTTGACGCAGTCCAACATATAAACACAGTAACTGTTGAGAAGTGCGCAACAAAATTTACTCAAATTGCGAAACGTTGTTGAATGAAAGACCGAAAAGCATGTAAAGGTAAACCACCGATTGTGCACATGCAACAAACAGCACAAAAAGCCATGTTTGCTTTAAGCTGAACAAACACGCTGCCTGTAATCAAGCGCTGTGCGGTAATATCTGCCTAATAGCACTCCTCAGACATTAGTTTGATCTCCGCTTCGTGTGGATTGCCTTCATTTCGTTCTATGTCGCATCTCTGGCATTCAGCATCCTAACGCAAGAAAACTTACCGTTCAGACGATGCTTTGCGACCGTGTTGAAAGTAAATGAAGAGAACGGTGCTTTTACTCACAAGGTAAGACAGAAGTGCTTCTTTTTACGGCTAAATTTTAATCGTTTAAAATTTTCTCCCTGCAGCACTCAACTGCCAGCACATAAAAGTGATCGAGATGGAACACGCGAAAGGAGTGAACAAGAACCTGGCAGTGTCCGTTTGCAAGCATGGTCTGCGTGGTAGGCTTGATATTCATTCGCCTCAACTTAAGATTGGTGTCAGTTTTGTAGCCTCACGTTGACTCCATCTAATTCGATTCACGTTTCACACATGCCGGTAATTTCGATTAAATGGCATGTCCGAATGGATGATATACGAAACTTATGTAGTAGCAGGGTGGTTGGAGGCACGGGAAAATTTCTGTCAGGAATTTCTCGTCTCGACCTCGTGCTCTCGCGATGTTTTCATCTGCTTGCAACATTTACTTGAGTGGTTCTGTTCTTGAGGCATCCCGGCTTCAACTTCAACAACACCGCTACATTTAACAGTGATAAAGATTTTCTTCCGTCGGATTTATAAAATCGTAGTCAGGAGAGCAACGCCGGAGTACGAGCCCCTGTCTTTAGTTCAACTAGATTTCAAAGCATGTCTCATGGATGTTTCTTCTGCCTCCAAACCATATATTCAGCGTTTACTACTTTATCCCTTCCACGACATGGATTTGCTCCTTGCAATGATCTCAACTGTGCTTCGACTCTCTGCCAGACTTGAAGACCCTCCTGTTCACCCACACACCCGTGTCCCCAGCAACAGTGCGTCACTTCCTGGAGAACTGCTCCCTGCACTTACTCAGCGTCACCGTCGCACAGGAAGATTATTTTCCCAAGATGTCCAGGAACGGAAAGGTCTCGCCCGAATACCGGAAGATCGAGGCCTCGCTCTCCGTGAGTAAAGACTCGACCGCCGGCATCCGCCATATTTTAATCACCATATTTCTCCCAATGGTTTTGTCATTAGCAACCCGTGATTTCTGGTGTGAACAGACGAGAAATACCCGAGCATTTTGCGTCACAAAGGTTAAGGTGCTGGCGAGAAAAGCAGATCGCGCGGAAAAACTGTCGCGAAATTGTGACGGGAAAGACCATCGTTTTGCTCCCTTACCGGCCAGCATCGATACACTGCCCCGAGCAAAAGTACGATGTGAGCTGGAACAACGTGTTTCCGTTCTCGCTTGTAGCGTCATCCTTTTCTTGTGTGGGTACACCAGGTCACTAGGTGGCGCTTACGGGTAGTTTACCAGGCGCTGTATTTTCTGCCGTCAACGATAAAGTGTACCGTTAGTGAGCGCGTTAAAAAGTAGCGTGACATAAACCTTCAGTAGAAGCTGGTCGAAAAATTTTGTATATGCAGTCAGTTCTACGACCGAAGCAGCTAAGTTATAGGAGCGTCGTTCTTTGAGTTCTGTCCTGTGGAATGTTGTCACTTCACACAAAGACATTACAATTTTCGGTGAAGGTTACGCCCTCTTCAGTTGCCAGCTTCAGGCATGTGCTCTATTTGTGGGTGAAACTGAGTGGACAAAGTTCCGAATAGTTGGATTTGGGTCAAATATATGTAATTTTACTAAAATGCTCCACAGCCAGTTTGGCGTCATGACTTATTGAAATCATGAGACCTTTGATCAAACTGCGACCACAAGAGTTTTAAACAAAGCTTTAGTGGTAAAGCACCAAATAATAAGTTTAGTAAGAATCATTGCTGCAGCAGAAAGTAGAGCCCGTATTGTATGGGAAAAGATCGACAGATATGTACATTGACGGGTCCTTTGAATCGTCTTATCTTTTGTCAACATCAAGTCAAGAAGCTAGTTCACTTTTTGTGTGCTTTACCATACATTTAACGCAATTAAAGTCTTTCTCGGTCGCTTTAAGATTGGTGTGAGTTTTGTAGCCTCGCGTTGACTCCATCTGATTCGATTCACGTTCCACACATGCCGGTAATCGCGCTTCCGTCATGCGCATGTCTCGAGCTGCATGGCGTAAGACAATTGTGACGATTTCCTGGATACTCGGACCCCTGCGCGAAACGCTACAGCGCCACCTCAATATAGGGAAAAACCGGTGCTTGTCATAAGCTATTTATGTTTGAAACAGGCACCACCACCACGCTATTGCGCCATCCTGGCAACTGAGGTGAATAGCATCGATGCTTTATGTTGCAACCATTATTATGTATCATTATCCCTTTTTTGTTTTTTCAGAAGCTGCAGAGGGATCCGATTTACTCGCGAATACTGGAAGTGCAGTGTTTGTAACAGAGATCGTGAAAACGCCCCCGATGTTCCCTGTCCAGCGCTGATTATCAAGTGATTTTTCGTCTGTCTTCATTGAAGTGTTCGTATTTCACCCCATACTTCCTTCGTTTTGTCGGGTTTTTCTCCTTCAACTTTCTTCCGACAAATCATACACAGTTCTTGCGAGTAAATTGCCAGTTTTTGCCCATACGCTTGCACCATTGACACAACGCTCCCCTCAACGATGCTCTCTGCTCAGTAACCTACTGTTTGCTCCTGTGTGCGAAGTCGCAAATGACACCATACCGCGCGTGTACTGCGCGCGATATTTAACCAGGGCGTCTGGTTTTTCATTAATTGCGTTTTGATACAAAGCACAGCGCGAAGCTTCTGTCTAGCAAACGGTCGCTCATTACAGTGTAACCAATGCGCGCAAACACTCCAAAAAATAAGAAAGCGTTGTTTCCGACGCTCACGTCAAGAAATGACGTCGCCTGCGCAAAATTTACTCCCTCGGCGATCGAAGGTAGCGGGCGATGAACCTGACATTTCGTGATCGTCTGCTACTCTGCTTTTTCGACGCAGTATTCGTAGAATAGCGGTGAAGCACGCATAGCTGTAGCGGCGTAGATTGCTTGCAAGTGCCGACGTTGACGGAGCTACAAAGAGGTTTCGCCCGATTCACAATGGTCGCCTCAGCAACAGCGGCTGCGATTCCGCTCATAGCTTATTAAGACTTTTTGCCGAACACTCGTGAGCTCGTGCTGTTAACCTCCTTTCAGCAGGCAAGCAACAGACGAGGTCAAACTTACAAAAATCGAAATGTATTTTTTTCCAATATCTTTCACCATGGGCGTCGGGAGGAGTTGTTCTCCACGGGAAGCCAACAGTGGTGAAATTTCATTTTGCCAACTCCGAAACGAAGAGAAAAAAAACATTTTTCTACTAAAACAAGTTAATAGCACAATACCAAATTTCAAAATCCAGGGGACAAGGCCTCCCTTGTCCTCCCCTTCCGACGTCCATGTCTTCCACCACTTTCAAAAAACGATTTTGGTGAATACAACGGCAGGAGTTTCTGAAAATTCGGCCGTTGCTAATGTTGCTGAAAATGTCGCTTGCAGTGTTAACGACTTGTGTGACGCTGCAACCTGATGCAACTCTCAATGTGAACGAACACAAAACCGCAAGGCACTGCCGTTGTCTGCGCATTCTAGCTCGTTTCACAAAAGTTACCCGCTGTTTGATATTTCGTTTCGTTCGTCTGCTTAACTCGACCATCGTCAAGACTGCTGATGCAAAGCTGCGGAAACTCGACCTTCGTTTCAAACGAACTTCTGATTCTATCTCATTCAGATCTTGACGCCCGACCGTGATGAGTTCGCGCTCACAGCACCTACCTGCGTTTTCAACTTTTCTGGCCGCTCTTGCGTTGTGCAATAATTCGCGTCTGGGTTTTTCACTGTGCATGGTGCTTGCTGGTTCATAGCTACACAAAACGCAGTTGTCCAAGTGATGCTTTGCGCTGATAGGTGTTTATTTTCGCATCTGTCTGTACTTGATCTGTCCTATTTGCACATTTACCGGAGAGCACCTATATTAAAAGTTTTACTCGTTTCAGGTCGTAATCTGAACTCAACTTAAACCTTCAAGCGCCTCTAATTTCTGTTTAGTTTTATGTTGTAGCGCCTTCCGTATTGCCAGTGGTGTTAACAGTCTTCGTTTCTGCTCCACACTCATAGCTTTGTAGAGGTGTTTTGTAGTTGGGTAAGGTATGAAATGGCTGTTGCTTTTGCAGAAGCATGTTTAGGTTTTTTTTCCATGCTTACCAGAAACTGAGCGTTCATATAAACATAATGACCGCGTGCGTAGGCCTGTATGGTATAAAAATGCGTTAAATTTTATTTTTGCAGTATTACAAATCAGTCTTTGACTGGATGCTTAATAGAGGTAGCAGTGATGTGGCAACTTCGCTTTATTACAGATAAAAGTTCAGATAGTTCGTTTGGAAATGCGTGGAGGCGAAATACACAACTCAAATGTTTGGAAACGAACAAGTGGCCAGAAGTGGGGGTGATTACATCGCAAATTTAATCGATTACGATTACTTGCCACATGCTCGATTAAGACTAAACAAAATTACGATGTAACCGATTGCGATTACATTGTCAGTAATCACGATTAAATTTGTCTTGAAACATCCTATCTATATGTTTTGCTGTGTGTGTGTGATGGCCAGGGTTGCCAAATCACATGAAACTTTTCCAAGGACATTTTTTTCAATGAGGTACAGTCAGTGGCGTGAAGTGGTCTGGTGATGTCCGAGACGACCGCTTGATTTTATGCCCCCCTAACAAATTCTAGTATTGAACAGTGAAGTGTGGTATGGTGTTCAATGTAACTGGATATACGCTGTTTGTGACGTCACAATATGACGTTAGTTTGGCGAAGTTTGTTGACACAGCATGCATAGTATTCTACACGCACTCTCCTTTCTCGTTATTACAACCTGCAATGTTTCACTGTAATACACACATGTTAATCAGTCTTCCACGTTAGGAAATGGAGCAAAACACAGCACTCAACGCTAAGACAAAGCGGTTCATAACGTCAAAAATATCCGGCAAGCCATGAAAACAGAGTAGCAGAACACACTCAGTACTACGTCAGAGCAGTTCACAACTGCAATATATATAAGGCTGCGCATTTAAAGAGGGAAGTGAAACACACTCATCGGTACGATGGCGCAGTTCATAAATTTGAAGAAATGGCTGCGCGAATGTCTTGTCGAATAGCAGTCGAGCAGAGAAGGTATGCGGCTGGGATGGCGGACACCTGGGGTTGACAGTTTGAAACTTATGAACTAGCCTACACAAGAATTGAAATTGTGCATAAAGTACGCAAGAAAACTTTCGTCTTTATGTGGCTGTTATATGTACAGTACAACTACTGGGAGGACAGAACATATACGCGTTTGTGTGAGCCTTTATGATCAAACCGCCCAGAACCGTCGCCAGAAACTATGGTTCACAACGGGGACCTTAAGTTGGCGCATGGAGGCTTGATATTGAAAATTTGTTAAAATCTCCACTTATTTATAGTGCTTCGTATTTTAATTTAGGGGCCTTGGGGCATCGTCTGGAGGGGCGAAGCCCACCAAAGCACCGCCGTGTCGACGAGACTGAAACCTGAACTGCCAATTAGTGATGAAGCTCGAAATGATGCCCATATTGCAAGCACAGGTGTAAAGCCGCATTGGCGCACACTCAGGGTTGCCACATCGAAACGGGAAACTAATGATCAGGGACGCCGGAACGGGGGCACTGCCCTTACAAAGGGGGGACACAGGTGGCATACCAGTATCGTAAGTAATTTCATGCTTTATCAATATCAATTTGAAACAAATTTATTGCAGCTATTCGCCTAAAATTCAGAATGGTTTTCTATAATTTCTGTTATTAGTTTTTGAGGTCAACATTGTTGTTAAACATGTAAATGCGAAAAGAATGACTATTATCGCTATGGGTGTGCTTTTACACTGAACTCAAGCAAACAGTTTTGAACTCGTGGTACGTCAAACGCCTCATGCCAGCAAAAATAAACGTCACAAGCCATATTTCTTTACACACGTGGTCACGGTCGCACTAAGATCTTCCAAAATCCTGACGGACGGGAAACTACACTGGCCATCAGGATGACAACAAAAACACTTTTGAAGCAAACATCCTTTGCAGTCTAACCTTCAAAGTATTTCAAAAAGACATTTTTTCGCATAAAACATTTGCGAACCCATCGCCGAAATGGCAGCGCCGAACTGTCCTAGACTGGTCATTTGTGCTTTGAGAGGCGGTATCATAAACAAAAGTGTTATTCGCCAAAACTCAAACGTTTTGGCCCCCACCAAATTTTTGGTCTGGCTAAGATACTGCCTGCAGGGGCAAGTTACCAAACTTGCAAGCGGATTGTTTTACCGTTGGTCTTTATCGTGTAATAATAACATGGCAACAAATGTTCACTTCAAGTTACGATATTAGGCCCTTTTGTTGCATGTCACTCTTGAACGCTGACATCTTGGCAGGTAATGTAACGAGACAGTGACTGTTGATAGCTGCAAGCAGGGACGTCGGAGAGCGGTGGCACTGAATCCCTGACCTTTCAAACGAGGGACAACGGGGGCAAAGGTGACTTTTCATAAGTACTTTTATGATTTTTCAAGATCGAATTGAAACAAGCTGTCATAGTTTGTTTTATTAGTTTTGAAGTCAACATTATTGTTGAACTGTAACAATCATAATCGGCAGGCCCTAACCAGATTGGGACACCAGGGGAGGCGAAGAGTTTACTGAGAGGGGCCCACATTTTCTAAAATACGTCCAACACATTTTTCCAGGGAGGGACGAATTTTTTTTCAGGGGAGACCAAGCCCCTGCGCCCCTCCTAGTTACGGGCTTGATATTTGGTAACGATCTTTTTGTTTTTCGTAAGTTTGCATTGCCCTCTACTTTTTTCTGCCCCCCCCTGCCCTACCGGCGTCCCTGTGAATGATGCACTAAAAAGTCAGCGAAATCAAGCAAGTTGAAATAGGACATTTTTGAATTTGGATCAGAAAATTAATCAAACAGCCGTAATTATTTTTCAATCCTTTTTTTGTGATTTTCCCTTGATAGCTTGATCTGGGCAAAGCCGCGTCACTATCAGTTTAATTGGGTGTGCGTCAGAGATGAGCGGACTGACATATTTTTCAGTCCGAGTCCAATCCTGATCTGCAAACATTGAATCCGATCAAGTCCTGATCCGCCAAATTTTTGAAAATCATCAGTCCGATCCAGTCCTGATCTGCCAATGTAAAATCATGTAGGCTATTTTGCCTCATGAGGCAAAATAACCACTGGAGCTAGCTATTTTGCCTTAAGCCAAAAGGGAAGGCAAAATAGTTCCAGCAGTGCTTTAGCCTCATTAGGCAAAATAGGCACAGCCTTTGGCACTTCCAAAATAAGAATAAGTGTCTATTTGGCATCAAAGGCAAAAGCACTGCTGGAGTTATTTTGCCATTAGAAGAATCCAATTGGTTAAATTGGTCAAGTGACATGTACAATACACTTAGATTAGCGTAAGTTCCTTGTAATATGACCTAAAATCCTAAACATAAAAGCAAACCTACACCCAAAACATAAACCCAAACTCGAAACCTAAACCCAAAACTAAACCCAAAACCGAAACCCAAAACTAAACCCAAAACTAAAACCCAAACCTAAACCCAAGGTAAACCTAAACTCAAAACCTAAACCTAAAAGCTGAACCTAAAATCTAAACTCAAAACCTAATCCCTAAACCTTAAATGTAAACTCTGAACCTAAACTTAAACACACACCCTAAACGTAAACCCTAAACCTAAACCTTTTGAAAAAGTACCTGGAAAGCACTCATATCAAAGGTGTAATCTCTACTAGCTAAGCCAAACGAAATGGTGAGAGAAGAACCAACGAACACTCGCACAACCGGCATAGACATTAACCACTCAACTATGTTTTTGTTGCCACTAGAACTCAACGTGATGTGTGGACAACGGTGGATACAATTCGAATTCCAAAATATTCCCAGCAGAGCTTTTGCTATTGATGGCAAAATATACACCGCCATCTTTCTATGGCAAAATATACAATACCAGCCTGTTTGAAGTTTTGTATACACACGACCATTTAGCAAATCTGTGAAATCGGATCACAACTAAAATTTTGGATATGTTCAGAATAATCGCATTAAAACAACATAACTTTTCTCAGTCCGATCCAGTCCTGATCCGCCAATTTTCAAAAAAATTGCAGTCCGATCCAGTCCTGATCCTGCCAAAATTGGCGTCAGTCCTGATCCAGTCTGATCCAGTCCTGATCCGTGCTCATCTCTGAGTGTGCGTAGCACACCTAGATTCTAGGTCCCTGGCATTGAGGAATGTGAGAATCACTAGCGTTTGAGTACGTGAAAACTAGTGGTGACAAACACAAGTTTTGAAAAATTAAATTCATGCAGAATGTGTTAGTAGCCTTACAATAGGAAAAATCATCTTACTACAGCATTTTAATTTTTGTACGTTCACTCTTTGCATGCCCACCTTGCTTTGGATGCCCGGGACCATCACCTCGTTTACCCCCCTCTGCACGCTACTGGGTACGGTGGTCTACTTTCAGAAAGCTTGAATCACGTCGCCTATGGGCAAGTCAGGCTATGCTAACAGGAAATTGAAAAATAAACAAATTATGATATTATGACAACCTTTCTTCGTATCATGACGACACAATCTTTCTTCAATAATTTACTTTTTACTACACAACTATTTAAGATGGAACAAATCTATACATTGCTCTGTTCGTTTACATTGTTTATTCTTGGCTGTTGAATGTTCAATATAATCAATAGTTCTTAAACGTAAAAGTTTTTAAATATTCAAGAATTTTCAAGGACGCCGGAAAATATTCAAGGACAACCAGATGTTTTTCAAGAATCAAGGACATAACGCGTTTTGATAGCAAATTCAAGGACAGTCCTTGGCACTCAAGGACAGTCCTTGGCACTCATGGACGTCCTACAACCTTAGTGATGGCCTTTGGATCGTCTGCAAGCCAGCATAACTTTGTGTATCTTTCAACTTGAATCGAAATGAACAATGATGCCAATGCAGTTGCGCATCTGTCTATTAGAAGAATGTAAACGGTCAAGGAAAGTTCGCTGGTTTTGTTCAGATTTTTTTACTAATAGCCTATGTGGCGGATCTCTGTTGGCATGTCAATTATATGAAGGTTGGGGAAAAATGCTTTCGATTTGGAATGATAACCATCTCAGCAACTGCATGTTACATAGTGTTTCATATTTGAATGATTTTATTTGACAGCAGACACGAAGACAATAGTACAAACACACACGCTGCACAACGCAGGTTGATAAAAACACACAAAATATAATGTTTTATAACGGCATTGGAGGCTGAATCGTAGGGTTACAGACACTTTCTTAACAGACGTTTTGCAACGGCGTTGGAGCCAGAACCACAGGATGACAAACACATTCTTCATACTTGGTTCGCTAACCCGTAACACTTGGTACAACACCATTGCAGAGTAGGACGCTAGTTCCTAAAGTGGTCGAGGCCAGGTAAAGTACAACCAGTGGTGGGTTTAAGGGGAGGCGAGCGAGGCACTTGCCTCGGTTCCCCTCCTTTTTGGAACTCCCCTTGATGTGTTACGCACGTAAAGTTTCTGTATTTTTGATGAAAAAACTTATTATTCACTCATAATGTACTAGAAAGCAGATCATAAGCAAGTACTCTGCTTTCAAAGGGCCCCCTACAGAAACTGTTAAATGCAGGTACTTTGCTTTCAAAGGGGCCCCCAATAGCCACTGAAATGTGTAAGTACTCTGCTTTTGAACTTAATTGAAGGGGCCTTAAAGAAAGTGAAATGTGCAAGTACTATGCTTGCAAAGGGGCCCCCAACAGCAACTGTAATGTGTGTGCATCTTGCTTTCAAAGGGGCCCCCAACAGCAGTTGTAATGTGAAAGTATCTTACTTTCAAAGAGGCCACCAGGTCACCAAAGCAACTGAAATGTGGAAGTACCTTGCTATCACAGGGGCCACCAACAGCAATTGAAATGTGGAAATGGCTTGCTTTCAAAGGGGTCCCCAGTAGTAACCTTAATGTGCAAGTACCTTGCTTTCAAAGTGCCACCAACAGCAACTGTGATGTGCAAGTAATATAATTTCAAAGGGAACCCAAACAGCAATTGTAATGTGCAAGTACTATGCTGTCAAAGGGTCCCCAACAGCAACTGTAATGTGTCAGTACCATCCTTTCAAAGCGACCCCACCACCACCTCCATGAACAAATAAGGAAAAGCTTCACAACCAACTTCTATACCTAAAAAAATTGTGGTTAAAATTTCTTCCAAAAAGTATTCAAAAGACCCTAAGAAATAAGAGTAAATAGGCCTACTTGTACCAAATAATAACTTTTTATACCAAATGATAATTTTTTATACCAAAAGACGATTTTAAAAAAGTTATTATCACGGTTGGCTGAGTATGATGACGTCATCAGAGGGCCCTTTTTAGTATTGCCTCGGGTCCCCCCAACCCTAAACCCACCACTGAGTACAACAGCGCCGGATTGAGATGGTGGGGGGCCCGGGGCCCAGGCGTGGTGGGAGGCCCCATGTGTGGATCGGATAGAGAATCTTTAGGTAGAGGACGGCCGATGAAGTCACCAGTATTACCATGGATCATTCATATTTATGACGTAATCTTGTGACGTCACATTTGTTAACTCAACTTCAACAAACTTTATGATGCAACGTGACAATTGACAATGATTAGCGATTTGTGAAACTGTTGCAAAACCGGCCACCAGAAGCATCGTATTTCCTTTTTTTGAAATTTTGCTTGAAAAGAGTTTCTGGGCGATCCAACGTTTTCATCATCTCTAAACGTCAGTCCTCGCTCAGCAATAAATTTTACGACAGAAATCAAACGTTGCAGAAGCGATTTCCAATATTGTTGGCCTTGATTCACCTGACTAGCTAGCTTTGTATCGATTCTTCATAGTGATCAGTTACATTTGCGACTAAACGTCATCGTGGTATTTTTAAGTTCCATTGATTGCTGGTGGCTCCACAGCGTGCTTGTGATGAGTTTCTGTCTTTTGTGTTGTGGACATCATGTTTCAAAAATAACTTCTCATTTTTCAACCAATATTCCCGTATTTTTTCCGGTATATTGGATGACCAGAGACCCGTATCTTTGCCTCCAGTGATAGCATCAGACAACTCATCTGTCGTGTTTTTTGATGATACTTCTTGACGTTCTTCTGCTGCTGCACTGCTGGTTAAACTAGGTCTATTGTCATCGTTACGTGGATTTAAGTCTGTAACATGTTCTTCGATTCTCTGTCCGGTTACAGGTTCCGCACAAATGTCTCCGCTGGATTTCACTGCCACTGTAAAATAGTAACCTGAACGTTTCTTGACTTAGCTACAACTTCTTCCTATCTTATTTTTGCCTCTTTTCCTTTTCAATGCATTTTAGAACCACTTGAAAATGCTCTAAACTTGTAAACGGGACGATCCCCTTTTTTCTGTCCATGTTTATTTGTTAATAAGCTCAATAGGGCTGCCATTTCAGCGCAAAAAGGGAGGACAATTTACGACTGTCACTTACTTGAGTGTATAATCTACACTTAACAAATCAAACAACAAGTAGGCCTATTAATTAGTTTTAAGCGTTAAAGTGAAACGTCCAGTGTAGACAAATGTTTCATTCAAAACACACAAAACAAAATCCTTATTTACTTAACCTATTTAGCCCATGAATATTTTACAGATTGCTTAAATTTCCTAAAAATGTAGAATCGCCTCTTACAATTTTATGAAACTGCTTGCATGAAAGATGTTTTAAATTGCACGTCAGCTTTAGATAGAAACTAGTTCAACCAAAAAGGTTTCTCTTTCTTTTTGATTTGTGGCTGCATCAAGGAAAAAATCGTTCCATAACAGCAAAAAGAGCTAAAACGTTGAAGTAAAACTGTGCAATCTTTATCAGTTTGTGAAGCGCTTAATGGTATTGCAAGTTGCAAAATATTTTGCCCATCTATCATGTTCCATCATTTCACAATTAATTGCATTTGGCTCATGCTCTTTTTGCACGAACTCGAACAAGTTTTGGGATTGGTCAAACAGTTTACTTCAACTTCATCAATATGTTGGATCGGTTTGCTTCGCCCCTAGCTGTTCGGCCAAAGGAAGCTTCCGATGGTTTTCACACCATCGGGGATGTTATGCCTTTGACTGCCTCTGCGCATGTAGTGGCTTGCGCCACTACAAATAGACACGTTTCTATCAAGCAGATACTACTCACATGTTTCATCCTTTCCCCAACTACTTGTTTGCGAACGGAGAAATCTATTCAAATCATTTAAGTTCAGAAAATAAAGTGGTCCGTTTAGCCCAGCTATGTCCAACCCGCGGGCCGCGTGCTGCCCAGTCGAAGGTTTTGTGCGGCCCAGTTTAGGTGTTTGCTGTAGTGAAAATATCCTACATACTGACAACCTGTCCTTATTTTCATAATTTTCAATTTGCGATTTTAATGCAGGTGGTCCTGAGTGCCACCTTATCACGTCTGTTGCCATTGCAATTAGGATTCGAGCGCTTTCAGTACATTAGCTTAAGCTCAGTTTAGTTTGCTAAGATCAAAGTAAGCCATTCAACGTGCGACCCTCATTAATATGTCATTCAGTGTGCGGCCCTGGTCAAGACAGTGACATGATTTTTGGCTCTGTAAGCCATTTGGGTTGGACATAGCTGATTTAGCCAGATGTGAAACGCAAGTCTTGTACAATACAGATACACCTGACATGAATGGATCACAGTCATGATCCTGGCCTTCGCTGAATTTTCTTACTGCTGATTTGACGTGGCTTGATATATACATCTGACTGTCTCTCTTGAATCCTTGCCTTCACAGTGACGAAACACGATACAACCTCAACAACTGAAGCTTATGACTTCTCAATATTCTGAACTTGCTCAATAAAAGCAAACTCAAGATTGCAAATGTCTTAAATGTGAACAGAATTCGCTCAATGAATTTCCAAAAAAACGTTTCAAAACAACAGTTGGCTTGTCGATGGACATGAAGTATGAATTTGAAGCCGGATGCAACTGAAATATCCTTGGCAAGCTGCAATAAAGTGATAGCCGCCACCTGGTTACGCTAAGAGAAATAAGTATTTGGTACTCAATATCCACAAAGTCACAATAGTCTTTTCACTCTTCTTTGCGAACTGTGCAAATGCAACCTCACGTAATTCACTCAGCTTCAAAATAATTTAGTCCTTTTCTGATAAAGGGATACTTCTGTCGTAATTCTGCATTTTTCAGCATTATTGATTAGCTCACGGGTACAAAAATGTTTGTGAATGTTAGTAGCGCGCATAAACTTTTAGTAGAGCCCACAAAGCTTTGCCATACAGCAGTCATATGCAAAAAGAGCAAAATGCAAAAAATAAACGTTAGCGCGCTCCAAGTTTTGGATGGCGGCGCGAGTGCACGACCGCATTTTTCCACCCCTGGATTCGATATAATTACTAGAAACTACTACACTAAGCTATGTACAATACACTGATCACCGTATAACGGTTCATCAGCAAAGCTAGTACAGTATAATGGCGTCAGCAGTCCGCACTCTAATGCCATGGTCATTAGAGATACTGAAAAAAGATTTACCACTGTTATGTAACGATTAATGTGAAAGCATTCCCGCCTTTCCAGCCGAGAATTAACAAAACCAAAACATAGATTAATTAGACAACTCGCAGGCCCGCCCATAAACTAAACTACGCCGCCATCTCGTAACTTGCTGCAGTAAGGTAGGAACAGCTTACTGTATGCAAAAAATATTTATCGTAGCCAGTGACGGGAGGCAGAGGGGCGAAATTCCCCCCTGGCCATGTAAATGTGAAAACTGGACCGACCGCCACATTAAGTGATATTTTGATTTTGGTATTCGTTTGGTTTTCAGTAGGTTGCTGTTTTTTGGATTATTTTCCGGTGATTTAGGGTTTTAGCATAGCTATCCACATCTGGATTCACCATCATTCTCAAGTTTTTCCGAGTGTTGGTTGGGGGGAACTGTACAGTGGCCAGTGGGCCCCTTTTAGCTAAGTTTTCCACCCTGACTCAAAGCTCTAGTTACGCCACTGATTATTATAGCTATGTAAAAAAAGAATGCAAAAAGGAGGGCATTTTTAAATGTCCTCAGAGAATATTTCATTCTCATGAAAAACGTGGACATGTACTTCAAAAAGAGGGCGTGTGGTAGCCATACCTAGCAATGCTACTCATACGCAACCTGTACAAATCTGAGTAAAGCAGACGCAAAATCTTCCAGAAACGAGTAGAAATGTAAGCTAACGTGTTCAACGTGGCTTGGCCTTTCATCCACCAGGTTCAGATACCTGACCGACTTCCAGGAAACCAATAAGTGTAATAGTTGTTTCGTCACAATATCAGATATTCTTCCAGTGAAATACTGCTGTTTGGCCGACCGATAATCTTAATAGCGTCTACAAACAAATTTTTCTCGTTAAAAAAGACTAAGTGGCACTCACATGTCGCACGTATGGCTAAACACATGAACATGGTGGGGGGCCCTTCGCCCCCCCAAAATCCGGCGCTGGAGTACAACACTGCAATGTTCGAGCACTCAGTCACAAAGTAAAATACGATTGTAGTGTTCGAAGTATAAGGACGAATATAAACAATCTGACTGCATCAAACCACGCAAACATACGTTGTTGGAATTTCTGCATCTTTCGAGAAACAGGTACATATTTTTTCTTAATACGGCCTCAAAGGTAGGTATGTTACATTGAACATGATGACTATCAACACTCGCTCTCCAGGGCAGCTTGTATAGAGCTCTGCATCCAAAATTATAGGCCACAGGCAATCTCTGCATGCAAGACTCCCTGAAATTACACCATAATTGTGATGCATACATGGGCGTACAAAAGGAACGAAAAAGTACATTTTTACCTGCATTTGAGCATCGGGAAAAAGGGGGTCTCTCAGCTTGTTTGTCGCACAATATTGATATCGCAATTGTCTCTGGATGGTTTTGTCATCTAAGGTCTCAATGTCCAGTACAATCCCCAGATATTTCTAGTGGTTAACAGATTTTACGTTTTTACCACCCAGTGTCAGTAATGGGATGGCTGGTTTTTGCACTCTTAGCGTTAAACATCATACAAACATTTTTGTTGCAGTTGAAAATAATTCCATGCGATTCTGCATAAATCTGACACACATCTGGTGTAGCCTACTTTGCAACTCACATACAGTTGGACAAAACACAAAAATATCATCAGCAAACATCAAGTGATTTAATAAGACTTCACCAATATAACACCCTGCCTTAATGTTGTTTAGTTCAGTGGATAAGTCATCTAAATATACAGCAAACAAGTATGGACTCAATACTCCCCCTTGTCTAACCCCATTAGTAACATGAAACGGTTCGGATAAACGATTGCCCCATTTTATTTGCATCGTTTGTTCCTTTTACCAATCTTTCAGTAGCTACACAAAACACATTTGTACTTTTCTTTGAATTAATTTCTCAAATAATGTCATGTGTAATACTCGATCAATGCTTTCGACGCCTCTAAAAAAACAACATGCATTGATAAACCATTCGTTACCAAGTATGAAACAGTTTGCTTTAAAAAATGTACATTGATCAGTACTGTACCATGCCCAGCCTTAAAACCAAACTGATTGTCTGTGGTTCCAAGGAAAGTAGAGATGAAAGATAAAATGAAGTGTTCAAGTAGCTTTGACACCAATGTGGCAACTGCCCCAGGTCTGTAATTTGATGTGTCAGTCACATTCCCATTCTTGTTTTTGCATATGGGAAATAACAGGCCCGTAACCAGTTTGGGACACCAGGTGGGGAAAAGAGTTTTCTAAGAGGGGCCCGAAATTTTTTAACTGTGTCCAACACATTTTTCTAGGGGGGCTTCGCCTCCTCTGCGCCCCTCTGGTTGAGGGCCTGGGAACTAATATCGTGTTTAAACAGGAATTGGGTGCATAACCGCGAATAATCCACATATTAAACAGTACACTAAGAAAAGAGGCTTTTTGGCGGGCTTGGTCCTTTGTCTGGTGGGGTATAAGCATACCAAATCCCCCGTGGCGTCGGGATCGCGACTGTACCGGCCACAAAAGTTGTAGCGTTGGCAATACGAATCAGGCGTGGATCATTTAATGCAGGCCTGCACAGCTCAGAAAGCTCGAAGGGCCAAATTATCAACATAAGTACGCAGCGGGCCGCAAAAGTATATTACGTTTGAATGTAGAGTTTTCGTTGTAGTGTGGAAGAAATTCTGAAAAGACGATTATTTATTCGAGGTCGAGCTTTTGCAACATTTTCTACAATTGAGAAAGCTCTCGTGGGCCACAAGAAAAACTTTCGCGGGTCGCATGCGGCCCGCGGGCCCTATGTTGTGCAGGCCTGATTTAATGCATACGTCGTAACGGAACCGGGCACAGTGAACTGGTTAGTGTCAGAATCCAAATGGTAACATACGAGTGACTTTGCTACCAGAAGAGAACGTGTTTACTGGCAAATAAAATGTTAAATTACGTATATTCCTCTTAAAAAAGTTACTTTGTAAGAACTACTGAACCAATTACATGCATAGCCTATATGCAGCACTTACACTTAGAGGTCCACTCTGAATAGATTTGAATAAAACCAACATCTCTCCCAGGCCCGTCGCCAGGGTTTCGCAGCAGGGAGGGACCAAAAAACAAAAGGGTGGGCACATTTTTTAAATACAATATTGGATGTATGCAGCAACCGGGGGCCAAACATGAAGTGGGGGCAGGGATTTCAAATGGGGGGCGAGCACCATTGACCCCCCCGCTGGGGACGGCCCTGATCTCTCCTCGTAATGTACCGCAGTCTCTTCTGTTGTCGAAGTGTCTACCCGTTTTTAACTAAAACTCTTAATTTTCTTACTGCGTGTCATTAAACTCACTAAATGACTTCTTGTGACCAATAAGAAGACTAGCTAGAACAAAGTGAGAATTCGCTACAAACACTGTCCTTTCCGCTGGAGTATCTGGATTTAACGTGCCCACACGTGCATATGACCTCCTTGCAGGGCCAGATTTACCATCTGGCAAACCGGGCAAACGCCCGGGGCATCGCGCTTGAATATCAAAACACTTTTTTACTGGTTTTTCTTGTTTTTAGGTTGTTCACCAATCACCACGCGTAAAATTTGAGCTTTTTGATGACTGCGTTCAGTGTATGGGATAAGGAAAGTGACAACTTTGGCATTCATCGTTTTTGCGTGACTTAAAAGAATTGAACCAAACAGCACCACGCTTTGCGGGCTCCCGTTCGGTGATTTCAAATAAACACAGGTTGCACACCAAAAAAATATATTCGTACAATTAAAACCCAGAAAGTTTGTGTTACAAACAAAAACATATGAGTGTGCTTATTTGAATTGAAACGACAACCGAATACTGATTTAATGATGGTTCCTTCTTCCAAATCTTCTGTAGCGCAAACATTAACATCTGGACGACCTTTTTCTCACTTAGGACGTTTTTCATAACGGTGGTAACATATTCCGTTGATGATATCTCTCATTACAAGCAGGATTACATTTGTTATTAAACTAAGAAATTTTGTGCAATCTTGAACTGCAGCGGGATATGGAATCCCGCAAAAAGTATCATCCCAATGCCTTCTTCCTATAATGTAAATATGTTTTTATGTATGCATATAGGGAGACATTGAAATTTAAACAATCAGTCCTAATCCTTGTTGCACCAGTTTCTTCATTTGGCATCAGAAACAATTACATTATACTGTATATATAACCCCAACAATCATCTTATATGACGGTATGAAACCGATTGTACACGTTCTGCTTCATCCGATATGCGTACTTGCTCACCTGATGTGCGCATGCAAATACAAATATAACCTTATCTTTATATAATTGAACACACTGAAGTTGCTGATGAATTTATCACTTCAAAAAAAAAACAGATTTAACGCGATTTTTCATAATCAAACCTAAAAACCCAGGTCGACTAAAAAAAGCAGATCTAGGTAAAAAACACGCAGTGGGAGTCCATGGTGACACGCGGAAAAACGCCTATTGCCGTAACTCGAAGTGAATGTTTGAAGATTTACTGCAGTGTTATTGCTAGCGCCAGTTTATGACCTAAAAATTTGACAATATGACTTTTTTTCGGAAAATATGACTTTATATAACCAAACAAAAATATGACTGAGCTAGAATATGCAACTACTGCACAAATAAGAATTACCAGCGAAAATAGGCATTGGAATTAGGAGATGGTAGCCTCATGGTTTGTTGAAGCCCACTAAAATAAAAGGCCCAAGAGATGAGCAAAACATATAGTTTGGTTTGAAGAAAATTTGAAACATGCATGGACATTGGTTTAATTCTTTGGGGCAGCAAGGACATGCATTTTTAGGCAGTGCAGTGCATTTCATCCAAATAATTTGGTTAACCTACGTATTTGCCAACATTCGCAGGGTGTCCCAGTGGGTTCAATTTGCAGGATGCAGCTTAGATCTAGTGATATATTAGTTTCACCTGATATTTGAGATTGTTTTACCGTTTCCTTATTGAATTAGGTTGAAAATATGCGAAATATGACTTTATGACCTAACATGGAAAATATGACTTTTTATGACTTTATAACATTAGTTATAGACTTCGTACAGGTGCGATTTTTGTGTTAAAATTCGTTTCTTAGCTTACTAAAGCACAGAAAAAACTATGACTTTTATAACTTTAAATGGCCCTAGTTATTGTTACGCAATAAAGACCAACAGTAGAGCAATACAAGGTCACCACCAATTATCTCTGAAGTGCAAGCTGCCAAATCGTATGAGTTTTGACGTTTTTGACCTGTGCTTCTGCAAAGTTGAAACGAGGCACATGAAACGCAACGCAGTTGCGTTAAGCGTTTAGGGGGCCTCGTGATCGCAACTTTGCCCGGGGTCTCGCGTTCGTTTAATCCAGCCCTGCCTTCTTGAGACGCACGGGCGTAATGAGGGGGAGAAAGGGGGGAACAATTCCCCGGACGTCAAATTACTGTGGGGGGCGCCGAAAATTCTGTTTTCAGGGCAAGCGCAAGTTACTCAAAAATTCTGAATGATAAAAAATATTTCAATGCAGTGAAAAATTCCAGGGCAACTCTGTTTTTCAGGGCAAGTGCAAGTTGCTAAAAAATCTTGAATTGTAAAAATATATTTAATACAGTGAAGTATTTCAGGGCAAACTCTGTTTTTCAGGGCAAGCGCAAGTTGCTCAAATCTTGAACGGTGAAAAAATTTTCAGTACAGTGTATTCAGTGTACGTTCACTTTGGGTGATCCGTGTAATTTGGGCTAGTGTAGTGTGTGATCTCGAGCAAAGTTGTGACTGGTTATAATCACTTTGATCTGGAAAAGTTAATTTCAGGGCATATTGTTTTTTGGGGCAAATTTTTCCGCCCCGCCCCAATAAAATGCCTTTCCGTACGCCTATGGCGAAAGTAATCGTCGATTACAATTAAATTGGCAATGTAATCGATTACGATTACCCTCATGTCTGCAAGTGACCCAATCATTTTCTATGAAAGAACGGAGAGGTATTAGTTTTGAGAATGCAATGCTTTTGTATCAGTGATGATGCCAGTCAATTAGTTGGGCCAAGTAACTGCCATTAAGATTTTTTCAAATCGTATAATTGTATTTGTATGAGGTTGCATCCATAGGGCGGCTGTGCACAATCGTGACCCGTGAATCCAAAAGCAATTTCACTCTAAGTGACAATATCCCGGCAAAGTGTTTTCGGGTCATATCCCGCCAGGTCATTAACCCTCGCCGTTGATCACTGCATCATAGACGGTATACAAACGTTTTTATCATCGCCACCATGCTTGAAGCAAAACGCTGCCCGCAAACTATTATTTTAGGTGTCAAGGCCAGGCTTCATAGTTAGAGAATGAAATGCTGTAGACAATTTTTTTACATATTAAAGGAGAAATGTTTTGAGCGAGCTTTTGTCTCTCATGTAGTTCAGCTTTACTGGCGCCAACAGTAACTGTGTGTGAAGCAGGGTTGCGGAGTCGGAAGTTTTGGTGGAGTTGGATTCCTAACAACACTAGGAGTCGGATTGTTTTTTCCGACGCCGCAAGTCCAGTTGGATAATTTTTTACATCACACTCCTAAGTTGGGAATCCCTGCTGAAACGGGACAATTTATTTTGAAACTTTTGTTGAAACAGATATTTCTTACTGTGCACCACGATTTCCATTGATTGCTAATTGCTATAAAAATTTTAACAGGAAAAACTCATTTCCTTTGTGTTATGGAGTCGAAGTAAAAATGCTCGTCACTTCATTGCAGTAACATTTTTAGCAGAAAATTTGAAGAATTGATGCACCTTGCATTATTGCGAGACACTCAGAATTGCCATCAGTTTTCAATGGCGCCGCTACCTAAATTGCACAACGTCCCAGTTTGGGAAAAATGAGAAGTTAATAATAAGACGTAAACAAGTTGTCTACCGTCGCCCATCTCCGCTTAACTTGCTAATGGCAGATTGACTGACTTCAAAGAAGAAAAAACGGGACAAAGGTTTGTGAAACAACATTTCTCGGGAAATTTTGTAGTATTACAACTGTCCCCCAAATAACCACGGCGGTCCCCTGAAGTAATGCCCCTTTTTCAAAACGACTCCTCCAAAAAATCGACTATGCTTTAGGCTACTCTGTACTTCTTGTCACCGCATACTGGCGTCTTTTTTTCCGATTTCAATCCCACAATAAAAGGCATGGTCCACATTCACCATTCGCCACGCAACTGTTCCTTTCGTAATGAATGCTGCAGCAGCAACAACTCAAAGACAGCACTGTGCGTGAAGCTTTTCCGTTTCCCAACCATTAATGCCAAACACGATGTTGGAAAAGCAGCAACCACCACTTTCCTGGCCTTCAGTATTGTGTGGTAGGCTAACAATTGAAAGGCGTGAACTCTTACACCTTTAGCAGAATAAAAAAGCTACAAAAATTATTACACCTAGAGAAGCTTCAATAGCCTACTGACCTACATCCACGCTTCATGCAGTATCGAGAGAAATGTTATGGGCGAAACCATGCCAGCAATGACAGGAGGCGTCATACTGAAGCGCTACGTAATGGGTGAAAAGACGGAGACACGTAAAAATTATGATACGTTTGAATAAAGGGGTTAAAAGTGTGTTTTGGTGACAATGCAGGCCTCTGAGAAAATGTGTACGAATCACTTAACCGAAGCATCGATTGCGCAGAGTGAATCGGTAACTGATGTTGACCTGACTAACACTTACATTCTAATATAGTTATGATGCAACATTCGATGCGCATTTTCGTAGACTGCAAGCAGACTTACAATGCAAGACTGCTTGTTCCTGTTTCACAGTTGGTAGGTATTGATAACAGACACGAAACAAATCATATTTTGCTACACTTGAAAGTTGAGCGAAGCTGCCTGTTATAGCCTGTTTGCAGCATGTAAGCGTGACTTGATTTAAAGATTTGTCCCGGAAAGCCATTGTCATCTTGCAGAGATGTATGGAGTAGCCCAGTCCCGTCGCTACGGGGGGGGGCTTTGGTGGGCTTAGCCCCCCAAACGAAGCTTCAAGCTCCCCCAAATTGAAACGTGAAGCACTATAAATAAGTGGAAGTTTGGCTAATTTTATAATGGCAAGCCCCCCCACAAAACTGCAAAGCTCCACCATTCAAAACTTTCTGGTGACGGTTCTGGAGTAGCCTACTACACATCGAGATACTTGACTAAAACGTAGTACACTCATTGCATAGGGAGCGTCACCAACCTTCTTGAAACTGCAAGATAATTCTTGTGTACCGATTAATGTGAAGGGCTACTAGTTTGATACACACTTCTGAAATAAGAATTTTGCTCAATTTACCTTCAATTATTTCAGTATTGATATTCGTTAATGTGAGGACATTGATCATGCTAATGTTATTTTTAGAACAGGCCCGCGGGCGACCTACTTGGTCCTTTCGGGCGACCTGGTGCCCGCGGGAACCACGTTGGTGACCTTTGGCATAGGGTATGTATTTTTGAAGAAATTTGATGCGCAGTTTCTGTGTGCGTTGTGTTTAGCACAAATAAATCAAAAGCGCAAAAATTCATTAAAAGCACAATATAGCAAAGTGTGCCAATGTGTGTACATTGTTACTGAGTGCAGTGGCTGCAAGGAAAACCTGGATAATTTGGTTGATATCATCACAAATCCTTTTTTCTTTGATGAAAATTTCTCTGCGCTACAGTACGAATAGAAAGTTACTTTCAACCACTCAGGGGACAAGATGGACATACTGCTCCTGTTTGTAAACAATATAAAAATAGATTGCAACATTCTACAAAAATAGCAGAGATATTTTCCTGCACGTACAGGCCAAAACAGGCTGTCAGATTTAAATGTGTGATTTCAAACTCTACGGAAAGGAACTTTGCGCATTATACAAAGTTTGTGGCACGTTTACTAAAGCGAAGACAGTCGTAATTAATTTGCCAATCCATCAGCAACACAGCGCAGTGGCGAAACTTGGAGTGGTTTCGTTTGAAGCAGTTTTCCATTCAAAACAACCAATCGCTCCATTAAAATATCGCCCTTATTTAACAAACCCGCCTTGCTTGTCATCGGTTGAGTCTCTGTCACGCAACTTATTGTTATATAGTTTATCCCCGTCCCAATTCACCTTTTTTGTCACACCCATATAATAATACACCAGCTACACAACTGGATTTTCCGTTGGTGCAGCATAACAGAAATTGAATGGTCCAATATGACATCATTGAAAAGATGCATCGATTTTACCCAACTTTTCCCTCTCAAACCCGCAACCACACCACCAATCAAAACTCTTGGCTACGCCATTGTCTGTGGATCAGTGGTATTGCATGTCACAGCTTGTAAAGACCTTCATTTAAGCTGCGACAATAGCACCGATTCTATTAGCATAAGTTGAGTCCCTGGACTAGCTTGTTTAAAGCCGGTACATGAACATTTCAAGCAGCCGAGATTCAGGCGTATAAAGTTAATTTTTTCTGTGGCAAAATATCCAGACGAATTTAATAGCAAAGTAACCTAATTGCTAAGAGGAATGTATCGTTGGATCATATGTAGAAGCTTTCCTCACTTCTTAGAAGTTTGTCACAGATCATACGGAATAAAGTTAAATAAGGAAATGTTGATGTAAAAAAGTTTGATATAATGTGTAGTTTCCATTTTTGGCCAAGTGAATCTAAGTTCTGTAACAAATTAGACATTTGTAGCTGAAGATATCGCCAAGTGGCTTGTGCGGTTATGGTAGGTCTGGAGTTCGACTCAAGGCCGAGACTTTGCAAATTGGTACGGTAGCTTTCTTACTTTACAAACGATGAGCGGTTCGAACCGTTGAGTCCTGTTGTCTAGGCCTGCCTTGCCATTTAAATACCTCCATGCGTAGGGCATTGTCAAACTCTTTATCACCCTAAGTAAAAATCTGCTTGTAGGCGCCGTTACGCATGTTTGATGTTCTGATCTATGCGGATGTATTAAGCGGGCGTTCTTGTATCTTGTAAACGCGCGCTTAAGCTCGGTTTACACTAGGGAGTTTTCACGCGGAGAACCGCGCGGCAGTCTTGTTTATTTAACGTCGCCGTGTGCTCTGCTGCGGTGCATTGCGAAGTCATGCGAATCGAGGCGGGTCCGATCACGCGAATAGCGAAAATTACGCGCGGAAATGAGCTGCCGGACGAAAGCTTCTAGTTAGTGACTAGCTCCTTGCAAGTACCAGATGTTTAGAGTGCTTTACTTCAAAATAATCCTGGACTATGTGTGTTGTTCATGGAGGATTTGGATTAATTTGGATCAGCATTAAAACTTTTGGTGCTTTATTTAAAAAAAAATCGGAACATTTGTTGTTTGATATGGGTATGGTTTGATATGATCAGTAGTGAAAGTTAGTTTTGTCACGAATGGTCACTCATGAGAAGCAACTATTTTATTGTTTGAAGATGTTTCATGACTTAGCTTCTCTTCATGCATATTATGTAATGGGTATCTGCAAATTCTACCCAATCCTGACACATTTACTTCCACATATCACTTGCTTTGCCTCAAATCTAAGACACGAAAATTAAAATTTTAGCCACCATAAAAATTCTTTCATTATGAAACTGTCAATAGTACTAAAAACTGATTACGAAATACGAAGCTAATCAGGGAATTAACCAAGTGAGCCTAGGCTAATTTAAACATTCAAATGTCGTTGAACCAACCAGCCTCCTAAACCAGTGGTTCCCTAATTGTGACGCGCGTATCCAGGTTTAGCAGGTTGTCCTTAAAAAATATTAACTACACATCGCTACCTCTTTTGTAACAGCTTATCAAAATGGATTCTGGTGTAGGCCTCTGCATCCATCCTGCATGTAAAGACTCATCAGTTGTTAGTGAATAGGCAAATAGCCCACTATTTACTTCTTAACCTGGAGCAAAACATATGTAGTTTTAATGAAACACAACCTTTAAAATGTCAGTTGTCAAAGTCAGCAGCACTGCCCACAATGATTGCTATCTTGGCCGCCTTGCTGAAAGCCTTCAACAGCTCAAGCGGTTGAACTCCCGCGGGATGACATTGCCCGGGCAACAGCAATCGTCAATCAGGCAACAGCAATCGTCATTCATGAGCAACGCGCTTCTCTTGCGTGCAGTGTAAACGGGCAAACGGAGCAGCTGCCCCAGCCGCTTCGTTTCCGTGCGTAACTAAATTACGTGCAAACCCAGCTTAACATGCGCAATGACTTCATCTCCGTCTAGCGACTGGATGGGTCATGGGGGTAGCTACAGACGCCATATGCTACCGGTTGCTCTCTTGTTTGTCTAAACCGCGCGTATGTTCTCCTGACAGACCGCAGGCCAAGACAGACAGACAGACCGCATAGCCCTACGCACATTATTGTTTTGAACACTGAATGGTTTTGTTTCCAAGTTGGTTGAGCACGCGTTACCAAAGCTACTTTTTAGGCTCGATCCTCGGTCGGGTCATATTGAAGACTTGAAAAACGGTAATGCGGCATGTCCAGCCTCGTGCTCGGTGGGTAGGTGCTAAGAAAAGGTTCACGTTGCCTCGCCACCATTGCAGCATTCAGTGTGAAAACAGTCGCGTGGTCCACGGTGCAAGCAAGCGGAGATGGAGAGCGCATACTTGTGACACTCCCGGAGTATAAAAAAGCGAGTATAAACGAAACTGAGTTGAAATGCTTACATACTTGAATATACTTAAAATTGCCTGTCAAGCACACAATATTATTAAATGCAAATATTTAGCTTAGTGTTTCACGGGTACCAACAAACACCACAGTGGTTCAATCACTGGTTACATTGTGGAATGAGCCGCTGCAAATGTACCTGTCTGCTGTGCGCTCCTGCTGCAGTCCAACCACTTTGTGTTTCATTTCGCTATGCACTTTTCGCAGTTAATAAATGCAATACTGCAGACGCATTTTCAATGCAGCAAAACGTTTTTTCGAATTCTCGAGATTTGTGACTATTCTGCCAAGATGTGATGGGCCAGTTCCTGAAATATATACTGTATCATGAAATAATATTTGAAGTAATAATTAGAAGTGTTTGCATGACATGTCTAGCATGTTTTAGTCATTCCGTTCAGCAAATGCGTTGCAAAATGAAAAATATGGCATTTCACCGTAATTTTTTTGTTGGAGAATGTTCTGCAACCAGAATTTTGCCTAAAACACGGCATTGTAAAATAACCGTGAAGCAGCATTTCCGCCGTATGTGCAAAATGGTCAGCATTTCCTAGCTGTTACCCTCTTATCGATAAACAGATAACTAAAGTATTTTCATTAGCAGCTCCTGCTTTAGCATTTGCTGGGGACGCAGTTGACAAAGCGGATAGTCAGAACGGTTAAGCTATTTGAAGCATTTTTCCTGATATAAGAGCAATTCCAACAATAAGAGCACATGCATTTGCTGAAAAGGGAGGTCATCTACAAGGTCACTATGATATGTAGGCAGGTACAGCTAACCGATGCTGCGATTCCCCCTGTGACTCCACCACACCAAGCTTTCATGATTTCTCTTGTCAAATAATGTGCAAAATTTGATTAAAATTATGCTCCAAAATATCAAAAAACAGGAAATGGATTCTAACCTGCTTTTCGTCCAAACGTTTCTTAAAGTTGGTTTGCCGTCAATGAAAATTTATTAATCGAAGGTTACGCAATATTATAAATGGAAAAACGCGCATTTACAGTGTAAATGTTTGCTTGTGAATGAGTTTCGCACATCTGGTTTACGTTTTTATTTAATTTCACTTGCTTTCGTAAGTTAACTGTGGCTCTGTACCAACTTTGCATTAACTACTAGTAGATATGTTGTTAAAAATATTGAGTCAAACTGCATAACAAAAAGTTCAGCACAACTAACCTCAGAACAGTTATAAATTCTTGTTGGAGACGAACTTGAAAACAACCGAGAAATATGAAAAAGCTTGCTTTCTAAGAAGCAACTGTAGAGGCAAACTTGATCTAGTGCTTAGCTACTTGCTATATTTTTCTTTACAAGGAAGGAAGCGTCCAATGAACGTGATCCTCTAAATTGTGTGGATAAAATTTGAGACTGCAATAGGAGAAGCAATCAAAACGTGGAAACATCAACATATTAAATATAAGTAACGCTGCAAATTCAGCACGGTGGCATGTGACGATCGTTTCGCCCATTCACTTCCTTTCTTGTAATCTAACATTCTATAATAAGTTCGATTGCACGGCTGCAGTTTCTCGCAGTTATTTCAGTGACAGCGTTTGCGCGACGTTACGTGAGACCCAGAACCTAGACCGGATTTTGCACGTGATCTTAGTCAGCTGATGCAGCAGGTTCTGAAGACAACAATAGAGTTCCCGTCGTCAGTCTCAGCGTCGTTATTCGATGGTTTACCGCGGTTGAGGTTCTATTTTAATGGCACAGTATACTTGGGCGACCGCAACCACATCACTAACAGCCGTTTTTAACACAATGCACATCCATTGCTGCTGTTTGAAAAGGTAGAAATAAGTAACTGCTAAATTATGACAAAGTGCGCTGACTATATAGCATTCAACAAATCATCGCAATAAAGAAAAAGTTAAGTCGGAAGAAAATTCCAAATGAGCCGATATTAGGACGATGTATGAAGTTTAGTGGTCTTACTGGAAGTAAAACCTGTTTAGTCTCCTTTTCGTCTTAAAATGTTCAATAACTTATTTTTGATAGATATTACATATAAGTACAATTTTTCAATCCATATCTGCTTTTGCTTGAGCTGTATTCTGCTTGATGTATATTAAGAGACTTGGTGTCAATGCATCATCAATTAGATCATAAAATCAACATTTTCTGCTAAAAGCGTTTGAACAGGTTTGTCCAAAATAGTTGTTAAATGACTATAAATCTCATCTGCAGCAACTGATAAAGTGAATGGCACTTGACGGAATGCGGGGAAGCATGCACTTCCTGCCAGACTACCCAAGATATTTTATACGCGTCCCTGCAGCCTCTCGACTCTCCGCGTAGAAATGCCTGTGTGCCAGAGGCAAAACTTGACGCGAGTGCTAACGCGAAGCCCAACGGGATGATGACCGCCAAGAAGCATTGTCTTAAAAAAGGCTTGATTGCTTTTGCTTGATACAGGAACTAAACGGAAGTACATAAAATGTAGCTAAAAACAAACACAAGTCGTTCGTGCAGATGGAACGAATCATAAGTCGTTCCTGTAGAGCAGAGGTCTCCAAACTTTTTTGCCAGAGGGCCACACAAGCTACTGCACAGCAGTTCGAGGGCCGGACATCTTACGCA
>Ga0210059_1000243_pt1 | contig 60354 bp, 39 predicted proteins | sample Ectturendosymbi2_FD_188042 | JGI IMG/M metagenome (GOLD analysis project Ga0210059, IMG submission 188042) | Ecteinascidia turbinata endosymbiont from Florida, USA - Sample 2 (SPAdes) (version 2) | ecosystem: Host-associated > Tunicates > Ascidians > Unclassified | place: Key West, Florida... | reverse complement strand
GAGGTTTCCAGCTTAACTTATTGTCAAGAAGGACACCTAGGTATTTTAGGTTATCTTCAGGGGAAATGTTGTGGTTATTTATGATAACTTTAAATGAAGCAGGATTGTGTTTTCGAGAAGTTAATACCATAAAATTAGCCTTATTGTAGTTAAGAGAAAGCTTGTTGGCTCTCAGCCAGTGGTCGAATTTAGATAGTTCAAGGTTAACAGTTGTCTGAAGAACATTAAAAGAGGAATTTGACATATGCAGATTAATATCATCAGCAAATATAGTATGAAAAGAGGATGCTTTTGTGATATCGTTAATGTAAATAAGGAAAAGCAAAGCGAAATAACACTACCCTGAGGGACCCCGCAAGATATCCTTTTGTATGAAGATTTAAATGCCCCAATTTTAGTGCACTGCATTCTATTGTGCACAAATTTGAGAATAGTTTATGAGAAACACCTCTGATACCATAGTGGTAAAGTTTATCAAGTAAAATTTCATGGTCACAGCAGTCAAATGCTCATGAAAGGTCTAGAAATAAGGAACATGTTGTTAATTTATTATCAAAGTGTCTGAGTAGTTCATCATAAATAGTTGTAATGGCTAGCTCTGTTGAGTGATTTTCTCTAAAACCATATTGTCTTTTATCAATTAGATTGTGTTCTGCCAAATAAGAGTATATTCTGTGACAAAGAACTTTTTCAAATAACTTTGACAATACTGGACGAACAGAGATTGGTCTATATTCGGATGAGGAACTTGGGCTATGAACTTTAGGAATTAAGTGGTGGTGGCAATTTTTCAGGAGTCTGGGAATTCACCAGTAGTCATGCATTTGTTGAAGAATTTGGACAACCATTCTGACACAATGCAACTAGCTGTTTTCAAAAATTTGGATGGAATGTCGTTGGGAGAACCATTAGATTTCATTTTAAGGTTTTTGATGAGAAGTTGGATTTCATAAGTATCAGTAGGAGCTAGAAATCATGAATTTTTTGAATTTATATGTTTAATAAAATGTCTGTAAATGGTTGGGGATGGATTTATTTTTGTAGAAAGGGATTTTCCAACTTCTGAGAAAAAATTGTTCAAATCTTCACATTATTTTTGGCATTCTGGGTTTTAAAAAAGCCTATTATTTTGTTGGGATTTGTTTTTTATTGCTATTATTTCATTGACAAGCTTCCATGTTTTTTTTATATCATGATGGCATTTTTGGAAAGCTTGTTTATAATAATTTTGTTTGGAGATTTCTTTTAAGTGGGTAAGCCTATTTCTGTAAGTTTTGTATTTTTTAATAATATTTGCGTTGCTTGTAGTCAGCTGCTTTCTGTAGAGGGTATTCTTTTTTGCAATAGAAGTTAAAATGCCTTTGGTAAGCCATGGTTTGCTAAAGGAGCGTTGTTCTTTTCTAGATGCATAGTGATATGGAGCATGCGTATCAAGAGTCTCATTAAAATTTTTCACAAATTCATCACTGAGAGTGTTTACATCATCAGCTTCAGGGTTAAGGTTGTTTAGTTTGAGGCTGAGGTCAGATAAGCAATGTTTGGACGCAAAAATCTTAGGAATTAATTGATAATTTAACATTTTTTTCACTGCGTTATGGTTTTCACTAAGGAGGTCCATTTTGTCGCCGTAGTTGATCTGTTGATATTTTTTTGCGTAGCGCGTGAGTTGATTTGCTTCCCCTGTTTGGTCATCTTTATCGCATGGCTTAACTTTGATCGTTTTTATCTCTACACTTCACTAAACATTTATCTGTCTATACTGGTATTGTTTAGGAACTTTGTCGCTTCACTTGTCATTTGTCTTCAATAAGGCCCGCTGCCAAGCAAACTAGAACGTCAGCGCCGTTTTGAAATAAACATTTGAGCTAAAGTTGTTTTGCATTTTGATACAAATTATTTGAATAGAAATATTGACGCTGGAACCGATGCCACGATTCTCTGCACTAAAGCGATTTTGTCGTAATTTAGTGGATTTTGAGCCTGGTTGTTTTATGACAGACGGACACAACTATACGCTTGTTGCGCTAGGCCCAGGAGCTATGTGCATTAGTCACAGACCATAAGTTTTCATGTGAGCTCACAGATAGAAGATCAGAACATCAGTTTGTAAAGCCTTATTGTTTTAGCACAGTGTTTCCCAAACTTTTTTGGCTAGCGCCCCCTTTTCTGACAAACAAATTTCTATCGTCTTCCTACCATGCCTTCCACACATATCAACAAAATTTTTTCGTGCATTTCACGATGAAACATAATTAGTAAAATGCTGAGTTTTTGTTTACAAATTACATGGATACATGTTTGTTGATCATACTGTTTTTTATGACATTTGATCACTCAAAGTTAGTAAGACAACAGAAATGTAATTATTAACTGGGTCTCCTATCGCCCCCCAACCGCCCATTTCTGCTTCACGGCCCCCAAGGGGACGGTGCCGCCCACTTTGGGAACCACTGTTTTAGCATAATGTCATTTTCCAAACAATGACAGCGTCAATGGGAAAAGAGGAAAACGTGATAGCGCATCTTTTTGAATGCATGATATCTTTTCGATTGCATTAAAATAGTAACAAGCCGAACTTCTTGTATAGAGTACTACGATATTTTTAAACCGTGTTCAATCATATTTTTTGTTGTCAATAATCAAAACGGTGAGTTTTATCTCTTGGATAAGAAGCTAAAGCAACTCAGAAATGGACAAGCGCGTGCTGCTAATATTTTTTCTTTTCTTCGCTCTTCTACACGAAGGTAAGCAAATTATTTATGCCCATTTCTTAGATTTTATGGTACGAAGCTTTCGCTAAAGTTGTTCTCGTCATTTTGCAAAATGCCGGCTGCAAATGGTTTTTAGTCTGCCGGTGGTAGGGCTCCAATAAATCAAGCTGTCATAATACGTGTGGTTTACCATACAAATCATGTTGCTTTGTATGCACAAAATGGAGTCATTAGCCTCCCCTTGTCTAACTAGAGCCGGGCACCTGGTCCGGGGCCAGCAGCTTTACAAGAAAACCGCCAATGCCAAGTTGCAACAGGAAAGGATTTGTAGGGGCACATTATGGGATCCTAATTTGTATGAACATTTCGAACTCCATTTTTTTATGACAGGTGAGGCTATATTGAAGTTGTTGCATTGAAAAGGACCTGTTGCACCTTGATGGTTTCGTTAGATACCAAAAAGACTTTGGAATGATATCGCACGGACGCTTTACTTTCAGTTCTGAAAACCGCTTTTTCTCGACTAACTAAATACCCAGCAGTGTGACAAAATATTGCAGGGACAGTTTCAACATTTATCTCTTTGCTTTGTAAGAAAAAATGCATTGAGCAAATGAGGAAATTCCTGGCTATAATTGTCTTATATTTTAAAATATAGCTTGTGCGCTCGCTTTCTATAATGCAGTTATCTTTGCAATCATGCAACAAAAGAAGGTTAATATGAAATTTGGAACACGGGTTGGAAAAAATCACTTTAGAATTTCAGAAAGAAAGAAAAAATGATTTTACAGTGCGCTGAAAGTCTTCAAGTATGCGGTTCTGGAGTGTTCCAGACTATTTACAAATTGAAGCAACTCATGACAATAGTTAACGCGGTGCAAGTCGACCACTTTGTGTGGTTATATGATTTAAACATACCGTACCAATTAATAAGAAACAAGCATTGTCATGCCAGAAACCAACATATGGATGTGTTAATATTCTCAGAATCAGGTAACAGGATGTAAAAGAGTTAAAACATATGTAGAACTGCTTCAGTGTCTAAAAATAATCATGTAGTAGAAAGTGATACTGGTACAAACGGTCTGAAATTAAACATCATATAAAAATTTTCTATGCGTTTACGGTAGAAAATAGGGCCGCCGAAACTAGGCAACCACCTGATATTTTCGGGGGGCAGGGCGGGCAAAAGTATTGCAATTTGTTCTACCTAACAACTAAACATATATTTTTAAATTTCGGGTGGGGCAATTTCATGGTTAAATGTTTATTAAACTTCTTGAAAAGAGCCGTAAATCCCTAACAAAATATTTAAGCGCCTCAAAATAAAGCTGCAAACACTCAGTGTGCGGTGTTCACCGCTTAATCGACACCTTGAGTGAACTGGACTCCTTGGGAGAGAGCATTGCTCTCAACCGTCCCGATCAACCGGCTAACAAACATTTTGCTCTGGCGCAGCAACCAACGAAACTTGTTTTTTATCACAGAGACAACAAATTTTGTCTAATAGCGTCGAGCAACAGTCATCGTGATCGAAAACCTTGTATTTTCTGTGTTGCGCTCAACTTTACTGAAGTACAAAAAACAGCTGTTTAACCAGTTTTCTAAGTGACAAGGCACAAGGTTCTCATATAACCGACAACTAAGTAACACGTTTGATTTTAGCAAAAATATGTAAAAGTCTTTTTCGCAAACTTCCGAAAAGCGTTTCCAAAACAACAAAAAAATCATTACCCACTTTGGTAAAGGTGTCTCGAAGACCACGAAAGATTCCACCATGCAGAGGAATGTAGTGGAAGATTCAAAAGAGGTCATCAACTTGGCAAACGGTAAGTAATAGTTGAGTAGATTTATACACATTGCTCTCAAGTTGACCGACGCGTGAAGAAAAATGAAAGAAACTGTGCTTCTCTGAGCGCACGGAGTAGGTGCAAATAAGAACTATTGCTGCGTTTAAAACTAGAACAAAGCAGATGTAATAGAGCAGTGTAAATAAAGTATCCACTCGCGACCCTCCAAAAATGGTTCACGACTCCTCTGGATGGGTCGTGACACCCCGGTTGAAAACCACTGGCTTGAAGGCAAGCTGTCAAACCAGTTAAAATGGGTCATAGGAACATACTTGTATTCTTTCTACTCTACCACGCATTCTAGTCAGTGTCCATGGGTCCAATTCAGTCAACATAGCTTACGCACTGTCTTGCTACTAGGCGATTTGCGTTTATCTACGTTCGTAGTTAAAACTGTCGTATTGTTCACAAGAAAACAGCAGATAGTAAGACGTAATAGCACAAAATTTTAATATTGCACTTGACCCCGTAAATTTGAAAAAAACAGCGCATGCTTAATTTGCTCAATACTGTGCCGCCAGGGATTAACAATTAAATCACTTTCTTGGCTTCTTGCCCTCCTTTCAATGCAAACAAGCTTGATTTGGCTTGCTGGAGTCCGGGCGCAGCAGGAATATAGTGATCAGTCAAACACAACTATTATATCATTATGTTTTACCAACAAAAGACTTTGAAGCAATGCAGGGTTGCCCGAACGTGTTGTCGTGCATGTTGGTAAAGCAACAGTAAGCAAAATAACCCAATCAAATATTCAATAGTTGTTTGTTTTGCACACTCCTTGCGTTTGTGACTAATATGACCTAAAACATGAGACAAAAAAACTACAAGAAAACTTTTACCTACAGGAAAACGTGTGTTGTGAATCTTTCAAGTAAAACTTTTATTTGTGTGCTTTCCAAGCAAAGAAACGACCTTGTTTAGCTTGTTTACCATGTTGTTTGCAGAAATCGCCAGTCGTGGCCACCGATTAAAGATCAATCAGTTGTGTCTCTTCGTGGCATTCGTTGCTGGTATGATTTTGCTAATACGCTAATTCTGCCAAGCACAAACTGGTGGAAATCTGCTAATCTATTTCTATATCATCATCAAGAACTGACAGCATTGAAATTACATCTTCATTTTTAATCATCCTTTGTCGACCATCCCTAAAGTTTGTTGTACAGAGCCTGATAAAACGACATTGCAAACGCAGTATCATAAGCTGGAAGCATTACCGAAAACATAACCATTATATCTGTGTTTTCGGCAATGCTATATCTAGCTCGGCAAGCAACAGACTTGATTTCGTAATCTCCGGTATCCTTCATATAGCTGGAAGCGACGGATCTTGCAGTTTGATTAAGCGCGAGACGATGCGGCCATTGGCCAATGGTCTCTAATTCTCATATAATATTTGATTGTTTTTTTGAGTGTGCTTTTGGCTCAAATTTCCGGAAACCCTATTGCTTTTCACAACGAAGGAAGGCGCGCAGTTCACGTGACATTTAACTTGTATTCAAGAGGTTGACTTTCGAGAGCTGAAGCGAAATCTAATTCATTGCTTCAAGTACTTCCAACTAGCTCTTCATCCTACTGCAGTTTTACCTGGCGTTTCACCAACCTGTTTTGTCCACTGTTATGTAATCTACGAATTCGAACTATAATTCTCTTGAAGTGAGAAAAAAATTTCCACGTGTGCTTGAGAGCGATAACGTGTTTTAAGTGGAGAACAGCAGCGTTTACGACTGCCGCTTCCTAGAACTTTTATTTACTGGTTTTAATTTCTGCTCACCAATGACTTATCGTGGAAGTCAAACCTTGATTTTGTTTCGGGCAGGTTTCTCTGTAAACTCCGTTACAAATGGAATTTGCTGTTTTCGAGTGCAGTTGCTGGTTGCAAGCAACTAGTCGCAGCGATGTAACCTTTGTAAAGATTATAAAATTCGCACATATAGCGTCGCTTTAACATTGATCACGATCATTTATTTTGACAGTTGCGACGATATGTGTAATGGATCATATGGTGTTTCAGTGTTTTTGCGTTTCTTTTCTTGCGTTCTGTGCCGTTCTTTCGATAAACGGGCGCATTCCTGAATTAGTGAACCTCATGTAAGGGCTTGTAACCGAGTTCAGGGCATTGCTTGTTTCGTTTGTCGCTACACTCGTCGTAGCTGAGATTTAGTTGATTAAAGCTAGATAAGTCGAAACCGATTTGTTGCTGCTAGCTCTCGTCAATGTATGCTTGCAAGGACAAACCGCAATTTCTCAAACGATTTGCCATTCCCCGATTTAAATATCTCAAATTGTTGTTGCTTTTCGGGCCTGGAAAGTGGTAAGGGCCAGGCTGTGTTGTATGTTTTCCTTGTTATAAATAAAATCTACGCACCGTTCTCATTCATATTGAAAATAGCAGTGCGACATTGTTGGTGATATTGTTGCAACCTCTCCGGTGGTGTTGCGTTGATTGTGCGATTCACCAGGAACGGGATGTGCGCGAAGAATAACACCATTATATACGTAAGGCGAGCAAGCAATAGTGAGAGAGATTGCGAGCATGATCTCTATTGTTGCTTGCTGCTACGGTGCGAAGCTTTGCGCATATGCCGCTCGGGATTTCCGATCGCAACAATATTATCTTTTGGATTACTGCCCTATATTTTTTTCACAATGATGACACTCTTTTGTTAAAAGCTTTCAACAGCCTGGGTCGTCCACGTGGAAACCATTTAGTTGATCCTAAACGTTAGTCTGAAATTTATGAAAATTTGATGTCTTGCTCATCGTAAATAATACAAAAAATATCCTGTTATTTTGCCAATGTGCCAGTTGATTCTTAAATCATATATTTGTTCTGTTATGTAATTTTGTACATAACTCCTCTTTCTGTCGTGCCTTCATTGGGCTTGCCGAGTAGTTAGACCCAATCATGAGTTCTTTCGCCAACGCTTTGCATTGCGAAATGTAGTTCACACCAATTTGCAGAATTCCTAAGTCCTTCTTGTTTGTTTTTCTCATTTCATATTCTGTTATTATGCGATTTGTTTTTGTGCCCTTGGTGTTTTGTTCAGTATTTCTTTATATAGCATTTCTGCAATTTCGTGGTTGGATTTACAAAAGTGTATGAATAAACCTACCTACCTTCCTCATGATCCACTGGTTGGGAGACATTGCACTTGTCTTTCGTCACTAATTTTCCCTAAGTTTGACTCCCTAATTGTGACAACCGTTGACTGTATAGCAGTCGAAAATTGGTAGTAGAATGTTCAAAGCAATGACATGTCGACGAGTTGTGCTTGAAATGATGGTCGTTATGTTGGCATGAGGTGCAGATATACTGTAGGTAAAAACACACATAATGGCAGGGTTTTGGGCAGGGCCGTGCAGAGGTCTGATGCCGCACGGGGTGAATACCTAATTGTGCCCCTCCACCAAATTCTAGTATTGTGGAATGTGATAAATACAGGCACAGCAAAACTATCTGCCCAAAGCCCCAGACCTTTGCCACGTGCAGAAGGATTGCACCACAAAAAATTCCCCTCATGACAGAATAAAAAAAATATGTACGAGTTTGGTACCACGTTACGGAACAACAGCAAGGGACTTGAACGTTGTAAAACGTACGTGCATGGGGGTACAGAGTTAGGGTAGCCAATTTGGGGAATTTTTCGCTAGTTCTAGCGGGTTTTAATCCTGTCTAGCTGCAAAAGAATTGGTCTACTAGCGGCTAGCTTGAAATCTAGATTATTTTGAGTTGGAACTGGCGGATTTGTAGATGTTTTTATGGTGTGCAGACAATTGAGACCAATTCATGTGATACCATTCATTTGAGACGACGTTCATTTGAGACCACGCATTTGAGACCTGTTCATTTGAGACCACATTCATATGAGACCTGTTCATTTGAGACCACGTTCATTTGAGACCTGTTCATTTGCGACCACATTCATTTGAGACCTGTTCATTTCAGACCACATTCATTTAAGGCCATATTCATTTGAGACCGTATTCATTTGAGACCACGTTCACATGAGACCACATTCATTTGAGACCACAGTCATTTGAGACCACATTCATTTGAGGCCAGAGTCATTTGAGACCACATTCATTTGAGACCACAGTCATTTGAGATCACAGTCATTTGAGACTACATTCATTTGAGACCACTTAATTTGAGACCACTTGAGACCGTAATGAGTAGGTATATAAAAAAATATCCATAGCTTTTGTAGCAGTATGCAGTTATGCTGTTAGCAGGGAGTATGATTAAGATATGATGTCATTACATATTTAAGCGTGAAATGCACGGCATGCCATTGTGAAGTAGGAATGTTCACTAGAAAACATTGCGTTTACAAGCAGTAGCGTAACATGTAAGTTATAAATAATTGGTAGCGAACTAGCGTTGCTTTGCATAGCAGTAGATATCACGAGGGTAAAAAAAAAACAATGCAAACAAATGTGGATTTTTCTTGAAGTTTTCATCTGTGGAAAAAATATGTGTTTTCAGCACGGTAACCAGTTCCCCCGCTAAATTGTGCTTTACTTTACGATCCATCACTGCTTATTACGAGTGCAAAAGATAAGAAATCAGAAGTTTTCAGCAATTTAAAAAAAGTCAAATGTGAATTTATTGCTAGGAGTCATGCTTTTTATTTGAACAAAAGGCTTTAAACACATCTTCGCATTTGTGTTAATGCAAATGTGTGCGTGTTTGAAAGAACACATGACAGTCCACTATGTGTTTTGTGCTCTTTGCATGGTTTACCCAGGTAGCACTGTTAGCTGGAATCGCCAATGCTGCAACAGGCAAAGCATGCAACGAGTGCAAAACACTTGGTCAATTGACACTAGTCTGTGTTTAAATGCTCGGACACAAATGTAGTTTTCCAAAGAGCCATTTTCTTGATTCTGGTCATAAGAAATAACAAAAGGTCCACAGGCATTGACGGTAAAACCAGCGACTGCCCTTCCAGAAATCGTTTATTTTACCATTATCTTGAGATTCCTTTCTGCCAGTAACTGTTCTCTTAACCGTCTGAACTTGTGATTGTTGTTTTTTCGCTGATTTCCTCATGGTAAGACCGCTGCTTGTAAAAAAAATACCAGATTAAATTCCTCAAAAAGGTTTGGCATATTCTCTTAGTTTTGTGCACTTAATTTTATTCATTTTCCACTGAACTTGAGGAACACCGAGACAATTAAAATATTAATGTGTGAAAACCAATAGAAGCCGGAGCCACACTCATGAAAGCCAAAAGTTCCGGAGCTGGAGCCATGTTCATGAAAAAAAGAGCTCCGGAGCCGGAGCTGTGTCATTTTTACGACGGCTTCACAACCCTGAAATAATCTACACTGTAGCCGGGCACGTAGACGATCCAGAGTAAAATTTAACAGATAAATTCCTTTAGCAACAACACCAAACAAGTATCATGGTAAATCAGTTTTTTTAAGGAAAATGTTAGGCACCCGGTATGGACCTGTAGGGACCCGATTTTTCTGATTCTAGGTACCCGATTTTCTCTGATTCTAGGGACCCGGTGATGATTTTCTCTGATTCTAGTGACCCGATGATGATTTTGTCTGATTCTAGGGAACGGATTGTCAACTCTAAGGACCCGAATCGGGTCCCTAAAACATCTTTAAAAACCCTGTAGTAAAATAACATCTGCAAGAAACTGACAAGTCGTAGTAGTAGGCTACTGAAGTTAACTCAATGATCGATTAGTGATCGAGCATTTTCGTCCCTTTGTGTTGTTTCACCCCCTATCGCCCCCTTTGTTTTTTCGCCCCATTGCCCCATCAAAATCGCCCCCAAGGGGGCGATTCCGCCCACTTTGAAAACCACTGGGTGAGAGGGTGACTCGGCAAGAAACAACATTCACCCGAACAATAAGAAGAAACCAGAGATACAAACAAAAACACCTGAAAAATAACATGTCAATATGGCTAGCCAGGCTGAGTGTGAAAGGTGCTTCGAAGCTTATGTTGTGATTTCCACCTGCATATTCAGGTGCTCTGATTAACGCCACTGCTTTAACGTTGCTGCTTGAAAGCTTTGCTGAAAAAAATACTATTCAGTCGCGGGCTTTCAGCTAACACGGCCAGATTCTTGCGCTTTGACTCCTTACAAACTTTGCGCATTTAACTACTGAAGGCATTGCAAATTTCGGCATCGCGCTAGCTAAACACTGCAATCTCGTTTTCTGCTCTTTCGTTCTACAAATCGATTGATAAAAACCTTTTCTCAAGGACCACGCATATCATATGGTGCAAGTGGCTTGACATTGCCACTTTCATGTGTTTATGATGTAACACAATGATGGTAGCCACCGGAAAAAAAGTGCGTTTCCACCATACGTTATCTTTACGATGAAATGAAGGTCACAGTTCGGCTGGGCAACCTCTAGATCTAGAGTCTAGACAACACAAGAAGTTACGGGAGCGTTTTGGTACTACATACCACTGGTTCTTAACCGGGGCGGCGCGACACCCCAGAGGGCGTAAATAAATTTCCAGGGGGCGCGAGGCCTGACGCCCCCTGCAACATGGAAAGTTTGATCAATAAATTTACCAATGAATGCATTTGTTTGTACAGTTTATTTGAAGTCAGGGGCGCTTGAAACAAATGACAATCACTTAAGAACCACTTGTATACACTAAACAGCAACCACAGCAGGACTAGCTTCAGCATGCCAATAGTATCGTGTTCGCGACTTTGTGCAGTAGGCGTGATGCACGAGTAGATAATCATACCCATGCCAAAAGACCGATTATTAGAAAAATGTTACAAGCAAAATTCAAATATATTTGCATTGAACAAAAACAAAAAGATTTACATTGAGTTGTGATTACTAAAAATGGCAGCGAGTCAAAATTGTATAGAAATCAATAGATGCAGGGCTACTCACTGCACTATCGGAATATAGATATGTATTCTTGTATAGCTTCCGAATCACAAATTTCAAAGGAGTATTTTATTTAAAACAAACAATGATTATCACGGGGCGCCCCTTGGAGTAAGGGGCCCGGGTCAATTACCCCCGTTTCCGACCCTTGTTCTGGCCCTGAGTGTGGATGCATTTACAAACCAGCGTGAGTCACACCTGGACGCGGAAGGGCTCAACCTTGCAAAACTTCAAATGAATAGTTACCTTGCAAAACTTCAGGTCTCCCGCAAAAAGATAGATCATAAAGAGCGATGCATAGTAAATTGAAACAGCTTCACTTGTCTTTAACATGGCGTAAAATGAATGTGATCTCAAATGAAGTGGTCTCAAATAAATGCGATCTCAAATGAATGTGGTCTCAAATGAATGTGGTCTGAAATGAATGTGGTCTCAAATGAAGTGGTCTCAAATGAATGTGGTCTCAAATGAATGTGGTCTCAAATGACTGTGGTCTCAAATGAACAGGTCTCAAATGAACGAGGTCTCAAATGAAAGTTGTCAAATGAATGTGGTCTCAAACGAAAAAGTCTCATGTGAACGAGGTCTGAAATGAACAGGTCTCAAAAGAACGTATTTTCAAATGAAGTGGTCTCGAATGAATAGGTCTCAAATGAACGTGGTCTCAAATGAACGTGGTCTTAAAAGAATAGTCTCAAATGAATGGTCTCAAATGACTTGGTCTCAATAGTCATGGAACCGTTTTTATAGTCGGTATTTAAGACCATTTTGTTCCGTTTTGTTCTAATCTACCTCGCGTTAATCTTTGCTTAATTTCCTGATTGAGCATGAATCGTTGTGTAATTTTTTCGTTTCGTATGGCGAGTTGTAATTTCGTGCAATTTAGTGTTTCAGTCACTTCGTCAGCACCAGAGTCAGCACTGGCTGTCAGCCAGTGAGCACTGAGTACTTAGGAGTAGGCACGTGAGATTGATGATTGGATGAGCATCTTAGTACGAGCAGGGTGCAGTGGATGGGAACACGTTTGAATGGCGTTCCCACACGTTTTTTAATGTGGGAACACGCTCCCACAGATTTCTGCTCTGTAATAGTTTCAATTTAAGACTTAGATTTTTAATTTCAATTTCTACACGAAGAGGATTGCGAGAACTAAAGGAGCTTTTTGCGTGTGAGGGCATCTGAGCTACATTAAGTGTTAGAGCTCGGCTTTAACCTACATCAGGGGTTTAGTGGGGTGGGAATGCGTGGGAAAGGCATTCTCACACCTCTTTCTTGTTTAGAACTGCGCTCCAGAGTACGATACTGTTATGGGCCAGTAGTGCACTTCGCCCATAATGAACAGGATAGGACATTAGAAGTGCACAGAACACGAGCTGTGGTCAGAACAGTCGCCAGAAAGTTTTCAAATGGGGTCTTTGCGTTTATGCGTGGGAGCTTTGCATTTGTGCGCGAGGCTTGACATTCTAAAAATTGACAAAAACTACACTGATTTACAGTATAGTGTGTCATGTTCCCATTTTGGGGGAGCTTGGAGCTTTGTTTGAGGGGGCTAAGCCCATCGCAGCCCCCCGTGGTGACGGGACTTGGTGTGGTATATGTACACAGGACCTTTGGTGGCAGGGCAGTAGGTACATAATTTAATTTCTTACTTCACTTTTGCCAACTCATGATGTTTTCTCTGGCTCACCATCTTCATTGCAGTCGATTTCAGCATTCGATTCAGTCCATAAAAATTTTTCAGCATTCTTTTCTTGAAAGTTATATCTTCGAAGTAAGTTATCTGTCGAGTTAACTGTCCTTTGTTCGTTTGTGCAGGTTCAGATTTGAAAGTTTTGTCTAGTGACTGCTCTATTTGCTAGGAATTTTTCCTATAACTGCATCTTTAAGTGCTGCTATTCTTTCAATGGCTTGAAAAATGCAAAACGTCTTTCTCGCTTTAAATTTCGCTTGTGCTAAAAAAATTTTAGAATTTTTTTGCAGTTTTTCTAGCTTGAAAGGTCTGTTCAGACTTGGCAACCCTATACAGAGTTTTGCATGCTACTTTTGACAAAAAAAGTGAAGTACATTTCGGAAAGGACACTAGCGCTCTACTCAAAAAACAGTACGTTTTGGAACATGTCGTGCTTGGCGCCACAAGTGTTTTGACATCTCAGAACGATGTTCCTTGAGAAAAATTTACTGTATAATTCTGATCTTTTATGCAACAATTGAAAGTGAAGAATCTATTGCTGAACCGTAATGCACGATATAGTCCTGTGACCGTTTCGATGACGTCACCATGTCCACTCAGTAGTAGTACAACCTTTTTGTAAAATTGGCAAAATGGGTGGCACATTGTGGAATTTATGTATTTTGGTGGCCATGGCCAAAGTGCCTCCCCTTGCTGCGCCCATGGTGGTGGTAGGGGCTATTTCTAGATATCTAGCACTTAGCGCTGCATTACTATTAAAACACATTAATTGTCATAGTTGGGCTTAAATAGACATAATTATGCTCAAAAATTGTGATAATTAATTGAAACTTGGTCGGTTCCGAAATAAAATGTCCTGCTACAAACCACAAGACCACAAAGATCAAAGCAAAACCAAACCACAATATCTTTTGGTAAATACTAGCAGTGGCAACCATGGCAACCAGGCGCGTAGCCAGGAATTTTAATGGGGGGAAAACAACAACTCAGTTTTAACATTTTTAATTATTTTTAATGCGCCTTGTTTTTAAAGCATCATCCAAAGCATCATTAAACGTGCTTGTATCTGGCGTTTTCTCCTGAAGAATTGTGTTTCAGACTTATGACGACAAGTAAAAAGTCTGCTTTCATTGAATTGACAAGTTTTAAAAGTTTTGATAGTAAAGTTCCAAGCTTCTGCTTTGGATCAATGCCACCATTTGCTTATAAACCTTTCCTGCAAAAGCGCTAGTAAACTTCTCAATGCTATGAACAAGAAGTCATCGCGGCTGATAGGCCTACTGTATTTACACGCTTCGGATATACACCAACACAGCACGTTCAATCGAAGCCGAGCAGAGACTTTGCTCTAACTGAGGCACTGACTTCCGAAGTAGGCCTTTTACAAACCTTTCGCGCATATAAGAAGTGGATCCCATTGTCATCGAATTTTGAACGAAAAATTTCAAAATTTTCACCTATATTGTTGATAAACGTAAAAGCTTGCGCCTTTCAACGCGTTTGGAAAATGTTTGGATATTTGATCATCCGTAAGATCTTTTGGCTATGTTCAACTTATTCCGTAATACTTTGTAGCTACTTTAAACTTAATTCGTTTAAATTGTTTAATGAGACTTTGCTAAATTTAACAGACTTCATTGAAATATAATATGGAATTAAACTGCAAGCACAGTCGCATCCACAATATTATAAAATTTTTTGACCACGCTCAGCTGCATGTAAAGATAGCTTAGCGCTGCACGTAATTGAATTTTGCAAATCACGGGCTTCTAGAAAATAGAATAACTTGTCTGAATAAAATAAAATAAATAACTTGTCTAAAATAAATATATAAAAAATAAAATAAAAATAAAATAAAATAAACAATAACATGTCAGCGGAAATTGAAGCCCTGATGGAAAAAATTCAAATTTAGTCTCATTTCACTCACATGCGCTTTGTCAACAAGACAGATTGCAAGCTCAAGGATGGATATTATGGAAGGATATCGAGACAGTTGCCTGGGCCCCTCTTTTTCTGATGTTGCGATCGGAAATCCCGAGCGGCATGTGCGCAAAGCTTCGCATCGTGGCAGCAAGCAACAATGGAGATCACCCGACGAGATCACTCTATTATTGCTTGTTCGCGCCACATTCATATATTTTTTTCTTCGCGCACATCCCGTTCGTGGTGAATCATACAACCAACGCAACACCACCGGAGAGGTTGCAACACAGAGATACCATGCCACCCTCTTCGGAGATTTGCACCATTGTTTAGTTAAAACGGTTATGTTCCACTCTAGAGCCACATTTAAAGAAGCTCTGAAGCCGTCATATGTTTTTCAAAGTAAAGCAAATTTATGAGAAAATGTGCCAAACGAGGCAGCTTTTAATTGTTCAGGTGCAAAACTTTGCAAATTTTTGTTCCTTTCGTATGTATATTATGCTCTTGAATTTAGTTCATAAATTCGAATATGAAACAAATTTTACTCTTTTATCCATGAAATCCCACATCTAACTTTCGCAATGACAATGTTTTGTGGCCCCATTCTGAGAGCTCGTCCCTAAATTTTACAAGTTACCTCAGTATCTGTAAGTAATGGCAGTGTCAATTTCCTCAGCACTTACAAAATGAAAAGCGTCTTGCAGCACGTTAGATTTTGCTGCTGACTCTTCTCGTTGTAGTTAAATGATTTCAAATGAGTTACTGTAGGACAGAGTGCCAATACATCAGATGAAATTTGAAACACTGAGCTTATGAACAGTACGTCAGAGTATAGTATCTTGAAAAGATTGATTTTTTACTCGCCGCCAAGGCAAAGGGAAACCATTGATGAAAACCTTAAGGCTTCACATAATTGGTATTGAACCGTCGCAATAGATGTCATCACAAACAAATATCTAAAATGAATGCTATTGTTGCTAAACAGTGACTACGGCGCAATGAAGAAGACTTTGAAACTGAATAGCTTCTTAGCCAAGGCTTCAGTTTCAAGACATATAAAATGCATATCACCGCCATATTCACGCATGTAGTTTTAGAACTGTGCAAAAACAAAAATCTGCGACATTGATATAAGGCTACCCTGACACTGGAAACAAGAATAGGTTATATTTGTAAAACCCACGGTAATCAAAGATACATTTGCGATGGTCTTGAAATGAAGCTTACACAACCATAGGTGGGATAGAGTAAGCTGGTGTGCCAAAAACAGTTGCGAAAAACGTTAATCCAACTGTTTTTATTTGTGGTCATTGGTTGCAAAAGGTCAGATACAAGTTTGTATTCGACTGAAAGCTGAAGTAGGATAGGTTCGTTGAGGCAGTTTCGTTGATTTGCACTGAAGTATTCCTTTAACTTGTAGTTCAAATATTTTATTACCCTGAAAACTTTGGATTTAGGGGGGCATTGCCCCCGTTGCCCTCCTGGCTACTCACATGGTGGCAATCTTCTTCTGATTGCTGGCAACAGACCAGCGCAGGAATTCTTGATTGAGCAAAGTTTACGTGCACGCCGATTCGGTAATTCAAATTAACCAACACAATTATCAACAATCATGACAATTCAGTTTACATAGCAAATCTGTATACTGTGTCTACAGATAATCCAGTAACAATGCTCATTTTTCTTATTTATTCCCTAGTCTTATGCAGGGGAAACGTTTCCAATAGTAATGTAAACATGAAATTAGCACAACTACATTATCTTTTACTACAAAATATTGGGGGGACAAAAGATATTATGTCCCCCTTGTCCAAAAGTTGGTGGGACATGTCCTCTCCGTCCCCCCTTAAACTTGGTCCCTGTCTGTGACACAGTTCACATTGCCACTAAAAATGAAACCAAGGAGAGAAAACACAATCGAAATATAAAGCGTTCCTTACTCATAAGTTCAAACTTGAACAAGCACATCTAAGAAGTCTCGTTTTTTGTTCACTGTACTGTCCGCTTTGTTGTGATTATGGCGTTGATAATGATGAAATGATAATGAATTTACGAAAGGTAAAACAATGCATTTATTACTTTTCAACAATATGTCACTGCCATACTCGCACCCCGTTGGGAACCTTTCACGCCTCCCAGTAACAACACAGTCTCTAGAGCAGTAGTTCTTAAAGTTTTTTTCACATTCCTCCCTGACAAACCCAAGCACTGTCAATTCCTCTCCAACAAAAATCACAAATAATAATTGCAAACATTTCACACTACCTACTGTGAAGAAACAATAGACGATTATGAACCAAACAAACTCTTGTATCATCAGCCACTGCACTTAAAGCAGCTTGTATCTGGAAGTTACGGCGCATCGTCCGCATGATCATGCAGCTGGTTGGTAATCGCACCTTCACCCTTACCACTGCTAATGGCAAACTGAATAGGTTACGACGCCTTTATGAATGGCGTCCTACAGAGATCCGTCCTGAAAGCCCTTCTTCTCAATATCTTCTCTGAATTACCAACCGCCATCTCCAGAAAGTATGCATATGCCTACGACCTAGAAATCATTCCATGCTTATGGAGACTGACAAACTTTGAAATGGGTGCTAAGCAATGACATGGCAACTGTAGGCGAATATATCCAGACCTGGAAACACAACAAAAGCAGTGTTGACAGTCTTCCACCTCAAGAACAAGGAAGCTAAACATGAGCTGAAAGTCAACCACAATGACGAAGCCCTGCCTTTTTACTCCGACCCCAAATACTTCAGAGTAACGTTGGACAGATCGCTCATGTACTGACGACACCTCGCGTCACTTCGGAAAAAGTTGAAATCACGCGTTGTACTCTTTGGGCGGCTTGCTGGCTCCGGTTGGGCTGCTGCAGTAACAACGTTGCGAACATCCACCTTAGCCCGGGTCCATTCAACAGCAGAGTACTGCGCTCCTGTCTGCTGCCGCAGTGCTCACACCTGCCTCATGGACCTTAATATCAACTACGCCTTCCGAACTGTAACTGGATACCTGCTTCCTAAACCAGCGGACAATTTTCCTATTCTCGCAGACATCCAACCTGTTGAGCTTCGTCGCAAAAGAGTCACACTATCTGTATAGCAGGCCGTGTCATGGACCCTGGACATCTGCTTCACTCAGCGCTCTCCTGTCCATCGCGTGGGAATGCACGGCATCTCAAATCGAAACACTTATTGTACTTGCTGCACAACAACTCATCAGTTCATCTGACGATAATGACAGAAGTGCGGCGCTGTGGGCGGATTACTGATGGAATGCGGAAAGGTTGGAGAGCACTACGAGACTCCGTACTTTCATGCCGCCTGCGCACTGGTGTCAGACTTTTCCGCTCCTGTTTGCACAAATCAGGGATATCTAGAAACTCTCCCTGGCACAAATGGTGCATGGCCGCTTCTGCAGCTTGTGAGTGTGGCGCAGAAGATCAAACCGTTAACCATGTTGTTTTCCAATGTCCAAACCATCGACCTCCTCCTGGATTGCACGGCCTGGCGATTCTGGATGATGAGAATATCGATAGGCTGCTCAACAACTGCGCGGAGATTCAGTGCGGCCAAGCAGTGGACTGAAAGATCTGACTGAAACGATGATGATGAAACAGCTTGCGCTTGCGTACTGTAGACATTCCCATCTACCCCAACATCGCTGTGCAGTTTTTATGTGTTGAATAAACTAATAATAAAAGTTAAGGTTCTTTCAGCCACAGCTCTTCCTCGCCAATTCCTCCCTGGACGATTTCCTCCCAGGGATGAAAAATTTCTCCCATAGTGAGTCAAGTGGCTCCCGTTTAAGAACCACTGCTCTAGAGGCAATCGAGAGATATTTTGAAGACAACAAGTCGCCGATTGAAAATAGGCCAGCAGCAATTGGCCAGCCTACAACGGGGAGAAGAAATAGAGTTAAGGCCTTAAGATAACCATGGCAGTGCTTCATCTCTCTCTCGAGTCACTTCACTTAGATTTGCATGCCGCCCTCAGGCAAGTTTATATCAGATCCATACTGCATGTGTTGGTAGCCTTGCAATACGAAGAAGCATCTAGTGACAGCATTTTAATAAAATGTAGCTCTAGTCATTTCACTCTTAGGATGCCCCGAGCCGTCGCCCCAACGAAATCTCGAAAGTCTTTTTGTTTTTCAGATAACTCGGTTTGGGACAGTTGGCCCTCCTTGCACTGCATTTTTGTGGCAACCTTAAAAAGCATACGACCTTCACCGTGAGTCTCGAGTAAATTTCACGAGTCTCGAGAAAATTCCGTGACGTTTGCGTAAATTCTGTTATTATCAGCAGTTGAAAACCAAATGCGGATCGTTTTTTCATCGTGCTCTTAAAGTAGCGAATAATCATGTGTGCAACTACTCACAAACAGCTTTCTCTAAAGTTGCAGAGGGCTTGCTGCCTGTGTTGTATACTCGAGGAGTTTCATCCCGGACTGCTGGAAGGGTTGACCCGGTGATGTGCCCATACTGCAGACAGACGAAGCTATAGATTACTCGCATTTCAAAATGCCCAATGTACTACCAACCATACCTTGGTATTCGCCTCTCAGATACGGGATTGCAAAGAAATTTGTGGCTGTCCATCTCATGTGAGCATTATGAACATTTTGTCGCCAGTAAACACAGAAAAAAGCTTGTCGTGTTTCTTTCACCGAAGGGGTTGCCACAGAAAATGTCGTTAGGAAAAAGGTGGGGCACAATGGGACCAGGGGCACAGTGGTCAAGGTCAATTTATTAAAAAAATTAGAAACCTTGAAACTCCATGCTTCCATGGATAGTAAAGTTTCAATATACAGCCTCTTATCCAGAGGCGAATTTTCATTTTCGGGTCCCTAAGTTATTTTAAATTGGGGCCCCTTCAGCAAGGTTCCCAACAACTGATGTCATACAAATTAGCACTACACGTGAGCAAGTTGTTCCAATTCATAATCATATTACTTTATTCTGAATTCTTTCGATATCTGGAACAGAAACAGTTATAATGAAGCTAACGAAAAAGCCAACGGTGGAGTTATCTGATAACACTCCCATTACATATTTATTGACTTCGTTGTGCAATTGCACGGTTTGCAAGTGTCAAGAGCTAGCTCTGAATAAAGCACCTGTACTTCTTACGACACCTAACAACCTGTTACTTTGTTTAGCCTGTTACTGTACATAGTCGGCGATCGACGGGACTTTTGTCTGCAAAATCGCTGAAAATTTTGCCATACTTTATCTCTAGCTAAAGCATATTCAGCATACAGAATAGCAAGACTTTGCAGCATGTCCTCCACCAGTCTCAAACCTGCTGAGAATTTTTTATTAATTTTCAACTGTTAGGAACTAAACGGAAGGAACAGTCGGACTCAAAACGACGTCAGTGACTGACAACGTCATTGACTGGCCCCTCCCGAACAAAATGCTTGGAGGTGCTTAAGGTAAACTGAGACTGGTCCTTTCATACCTCCGTGCCTTAACACTTTGGCTTCTGGCTGGTTTTGGCAATTTTCGCAAAAAATCAGCAGTTTTCGGTTGCCTTACCAACGCCCTAGCTCCTCCACCGATTGCGCTAGAGAACTGTTCAACGGCTCAAACGGTTTGGCCAGTCAAGTAGATTGCACTCGAAAAAAATTTTTTGCCTGGGGGTGCGGTTTTTTTGTGAGTGACGTCATAAGTGGAGGACTTTTTGGCCACCTTGGCCCACTTTGCCTGGCCCTGGGCGCCAACCGTAAGGTGGTTGTATTTCGCTGAAGTTCTTACTGGAAACTAGGCTACAATCCGAGTCTTTTGATACTTTGGATGACCTGCTGGGGTTTCGGGTTCAAAAGTTGTGATATAAGTTAGTAAAAATATTTGATTAATCATCTAATTAGTTAATTATTTAATTTGTTTATTTTAGATCATAACTTTTGAACCAGAAACGCTAGAAAGTCGATCAAAGGCTCAAAAGACTCGGTCTCGAGTCTAGTTTCCAATGAAAACTTCAGCGAAACACTTTGGCCTAGTGGTTGGGCCCTAGGCCGGGAGCTGACTAGTTAAGTCAGGGAAGATTGTATGATTTATCTTTGATGAGGAAAGGAGCATTTTTGTTTAATTTAACCAGAAAAGGCTGGATATGCTCATATTTCGATGAAGTTGTTTTTTCGGACACAAGTGATACATGACTTGCATTAATAATTTATTGTAGGCCTACAATTTCAAATTAAGTGTGTTTCTTTTAAAAAAAAAATTGCCGTATGCAGTTGCAATATTTTGTTTGATTTTTTTCTAAAATGTACAATTTTGTTAGGCAACACTACATAGGCCTATAAATTATGAGAACTTTGTTATTTGAAGGTTTTGATATTCTTCATAATAAAAATAAATGAGTATAGAACTATGTTATGGTTCTTATGGATAATTTATATTTTATTTGCTGACAATTCGAAGCAAACATAAATGCAAATATTTTCCGCTTTAAAACATTTATTTTCTTAATATTTTAACTTTCGCAAAACTTGTGCCTATACACAACACATAAATTATTAGAAAGGGCGCACACTTCAACTTTGCCATTGGTGCCATTTCGCGCAGACACGCCACTGCATTTTGCGCCATTGAATATCTGCAGCCTTAGCTACAGTGCAGGCTGGTCTTGCCTTTACCCCGTATCTTACCCATAAAAGTAACAAAAGATAAACCCGGACTGAACGGTACCTTGCTGTCCTCATGTAATCTGACAAAGCATTCAGGCGTTTTGCCCCACACATTATACGTAACAATAACCAAGTCTCAACGCCATAAAAAGAGAATCCTCATCGTCATTCACTTCAATCCTTTGCGTTCATTCTTCTATATCAGGGGTCTCTAAACTATAGCCCTCGGGCCGAATCCGGCCCGGGAAGGTATCCATCCGGCCTGAGAAGCCATTCTCCAAACTACGGATCGCGGGCTAATTCCTGCCCGCGAATACATTTTGTAAATAATGAAAAATTAATTGACGAAAAACTTTTTGATTTGGTAGAATGTAACCAGGGTTTTTTTAAGGAAAATATTAGGTTCCCAGTATGGATCTGTAGGGACCCGATTTCTCTGATTCTAGTGACTCAATTTTCTATGATTTTAGGGAACCGATTGGAAATTCTAGGGGCACGAATCGGGTCCCTAAAACGCCTTAAAAAACCCTGATGTAACATATCCTGAAAAAATCACATTACGTAAGATGTCCGACCCTCGCACTGTTGTGTAATAACTTATAACTTATGTGGCCGTCGGATGAAAAAGTTTGGAAACCCCTGTTCTATACAGGTCTTTTGCTAGCGGCGTTGTAAAAAACGCGTGTTGAACCAAAACCAAAATACAAATACAATTGCTTACAAAAATGTTGGAAATCGACCTTACTCCTGAAAATTTGGTACCCCCCAAAATCAGGGGCCCTAGGCTTCAGCCTTTTTAGCCTAATGGTAAATCCGTTTATTATGATCCGGTTGACTGATTCTCGACTCTCTCATTTATTATGCTGCGGTTGACTGATTCTCGACAAAACAAACTGCATTTGCAGGTAGTACACCTAGGGAAAGGGTGAAAATGTAAGGCAAAAAAGGAGTTGTGAGTCCATGCAACTCCCTTTGGGTGAAATTGTAAGGCTAAGGGGAGTTGTGAGTCCACACCACTCCCTCACAACTCTCTTTTACGCGTGGTAGGCCTACGAAAAAGGGTAAAAACGTCCAGTGCTTTAGTTAACAAACAGCAAAAACATATTGTGGGCTTAACTAAGCCCGTTAGTACCCCCCACCATGGATGCAAGACTGCCAGATGATTGGGAGGAGATCGAAAAGTGTTAAAGTCGTTGTGCATCATATGTTAGCACTCTTAAGTGAAAGTAGCCTATATAATGATGGACTGGACCATTGTCGCCCACAGTTGTAACTATGCCCCATATTCAAACAAAAAAGTGCTTGTTTTGAAACTTATGTGATTTTTTTCTGAAGCAGATTGCCGTCGTGATTTGCTATGTTTCTTTTGTTGTGTGACCGAGTTTGAGTTTAATTGGACTCAAATTGAAATAGCAGTGACAAAAAAAGTAAAAAGTGCACCATTGTGTCCTACCTCCCCCTACTCGTAACTTTCTAGAGTTTGGATTGCTCATAAATTTGTATCAATACTATGACATATAAATTAGATCGCGTTGTGTCTTTGGTGACGTGACCACATGTTCTTTGCTCCACACTAACACACAACTATTTATGCTTTGAAGTTGTTATAACTTTTATTTCGATGGTAGTACTAATTAATTCGATCGTAGTACTACAAGGTTTAATTCGACGGTACTACTACAATAGGGTTTAAAACACGTTTCAGAGATATTTACAAACTCTTCTCGAAACTGATCTTCGGAACATGTTACAGAAGACGAACTGATGTGCAGTAGTACAGATCTGTACAAACAATTGCTTTTCGGTTTACTAAACGGTTATCAATGACTGCAAACAACAATTAGTACACGCAGACTATGCACTCTCTGTTTTTGTCAGTATCAAATAAAGAGTGATATTTCAATAGGCAAAGTCTGGTAATATTTTATCGCAAAAGTATGGAAAAACAAGATTTGTTCAACGTGCCTCAGCAAAAACGCACACAATAACATGCAAATTTGTTGGGGTTTCTTGAATCACCTATCCTCCCTTTAGCTGAAATTTAAATTGCACAAGGAGGTTTTGCTTGTTAGTGCGGCGTTGTGTCAACTATGTGCAGAAAATGAATTCACTCATGCAGGAAAACGTACTGTATGTGCGATAGAAGATTTTCATCTTCTTTTCACTAAACAATGAAAAACAAAGGCAAGTGAATTTTACTGAGCAAACGGCTTTTAATATGAAACATCTGTTGATAATTCCATCGCGCCCTGAAACAAAAATAATAACTTCAAATTACAAGCAAAACTGTAATTCTGCTGCGAGCAATCACGGAACCAGCCGTCTGCGCTCAGCTTTAATGACTTTGCGATAATTCAACATACAGATATGGACATATCAGCGTTTAAGTAGCTAGTCTCCACAAAGGCTGCGATGTCGAATCAACCAGAAATTTTTTATTAGGAAATAAATTTCTGCTTCCTCAGTCCTAAAATCTGCAAGAAAAGGCTCACGAGTGAACTGATGAAGATCTGAAGTAAGGACAGAGGAAGCAAGCAAAATCAAGACTAAAATGAACAAATCAAAACACCAGGTGCGGTAAGTGAAAACTGCAAAATAGGTCGTTGATGAATAATTACTTTCACTGAAACTTGAAAACAATTTAACGCCAATTGTAGGAGCAACAAAACCGCAGCGACGAAATTAAAGCTATACGAGTAATGCGGCCGTAACTAAGCATGAAGCAAGTTTCAGTGAAACTAATTATCTGAAAATTGCTTTTTTCCAGTTGTGTACAGATTTACTCATTTTAGTCTTGAATTTGCTTGCTTTATCTGACCTTACTTAAGTTCTTCAGCATTTCACCCGTAAGCATTTACTTGCAGCTTTCAGGACTGAGGAAGGTTGGAGTTCCTTGAAAACGATCTCCTATTTAAACATTTTGCTGATAGATTCGACTACGTCGCCGTTGTGGAGACTAGTTACATGAACTTGAGATTAGTTGCAAATACATTCAGATACACCAAAGCTGCGAAATTTACAATCTCAACAATATATTCATGGAAGCTTAGCTTAAAAAAAGCCGAAAGTGTTTTTGAAACATTACTTAAATATATGAAAAGACGCACCAAAACAAAAAACAAAATTCAAACGTTAATGTTTATTTAACGAAGAAGAATTTTACTGTTTACGTTGTATCTACAGCGTTTCAAGTAGTTAAATTTTATTTGGAACATTGCATTAGAGAGCCATAGCGCAGACCTTTGCACTAACAAAATTACTAAAGTTGAAGTGGAGGTAATTTTGTTGACTGTTGTAACCTTGCAAAAAATTTTTTGCAAATTTTACCTGTTTCAGTTTTACGTATTCGTTTCTTGTCCTGAATCCCCAAAAACGCGTAATAGCAAATCCTTTTTCTCCTATTCCTGCAATTCCAAAGGCAGAGATTAAGCGTCAAGTAGTGCTTATTGGACAAGAGCAGACGAACTTGCTCACGGCTATCGGTAAAGACGAGCTTTGGATAGAACGTTTTAAATAACGGCTTGAAGAGTACCAAAGAGCATTTGGATCAATGCAATCAACTCAACTCTAGCAAGGTTTTAGACTCTAGCTTGGCTAACGAAAAATTAGTAAAGCGTATTTATTTCTACTTGAATATTTTATTGAGTGACTTTGTTTTTTCGTTCTGTTTCTGGCTATATTTCATTTATTATTTTTGCAGCCCCACCTATAAACTGTCTGTTGCGGCCGGCCGCGGCAGTACATATCAAAGCAAACAATTTCAAGATTTCAGTGATGTACCAACAAATGAATTTGTTATGTAATTAGGCACAATATGTTTTGTGATCGTGACACTTCTGGCAGAGAAACGACTACATTGCACATGGTAGTGATCTACATTGCACATGGTAGTGATCTACACTACATTGCACATGGTCTACACTACATTGCACATATGCTTTGCACATATCTACACTACATTGCACATATGCTTCTTCAAAAATTACATTGCACATATCTACACTACATTCTACACTACATATCTACACACACACTACATTGCACATATCTACACTACATTGCACATATGCTTCTTCAAAAATACATAAAACGCAAAATCGCAAGAAATGTTTTATCGTTAATTTAGAGATTTTGCACAACACAAGCGATAAATATTAAAAATTTGCCTGATAAAACAAAAATACGTAAGCAATATACTTTTAGCATTGATGTTTATGTTTTGCAATTTCACCCATACATCGTTACAGCCTTAACACCAAACGTAATAGTAGTGCTGATCATGTAATAAGAGTTATATTCCTATGTTGTAAATGGCAACGATTTCCAATTATTTGCTGCACCAGTTGCACACACAGGCGGGTTTTGTTAATTTTCTGGACATATTACACTCGAAACAAACTACAAGCTGAGCGAAATATTAGTAGAAAGTAGATAGTGATCTAAAAATAACTGAGAAAACAAGTCTCATAAGCTTTTTAATGCATTTGATGACAAAGCTGGAAAGGCATTAAAAGAATCGAAAGAACGTAGAAATGTCAAAAATATGTTGTCACTCACTTCTGAAGGATTATGTTGCGTAAAAAATGGTTCAAAACATTCGAAACTTTCTTTCAAAGTTTGGATCACTGTGCAGAGCACGTGAATGTCAGAATTTAATCTATTGCAAAATCAAGATTTTTCTAGTAGTCTTTTAAGATGCAAAAACGAAAACATCATGACGAGTTCGGAGTTCAAACTTACTATTGATTGCCGGAAGAATCGTTTTGGGGATCAAGGCTTGAGTCATCAAGTTAAAGAATGACACTGGCACGACGCCGACGTTGGTATTGTTCAAGCTAACGTTCACTAATAAACGAGACATTGATCCAATTATCGCGTGATTGTGGATGGATACGTTTCCAATTGTGTCGATTGCCTGACAATTAACAAAATGTTTGAATCGAGTTGATAAAAAATGACGAAAGGTTTTTGCAAGAAAAGGAAGAGAGAAAACAGGTTTTTGGAAAAACACGGATGCTGAAAAACGCTCACTGAAACTCATTTTTGTAGAATTGTGTTTGTAATGGATGCATGCGTGCTTTAGCATTGTAAGGTAAACAAAAATATACAAAAATGATGATTTACTTCTTTCACACATATAAGCTATTTCTCCAACTGCAAATGATTTCACGAGGCATAATGTACAACAGCATGTTAGGTATTGCCTTCTCTGCTTTGCTGATTAACCATAGGTTTTCTTTACTGTAACGTAACAAGATCCTCAACAGTTTTCAGGTAGCATTTGGAAACTTGTTGAGTTCAGCATCCGCTGCTATTTAACATACAGCTTAGTCCTTGCTTAATCGTTGATAAAACATTTAGCAGCAAACGAACTTGTTCAGAGAGATGTTTCCGACAAACTGTAACCAAAACATTCGCTCTCTGGATAACATTTCGAAACACGACGGAAACTAACAGGTCCATTTTTGTGCGAAATATTTGCATAAAAAGTATTTATGACTTTCCTTTACATTGGTTAAAGTTAATATCACTGCCGGTCTCTTGTAGGGAGAAATCGAAATTCGAAAAAGTCAAACACTACGACTGCCGAAGCAATAGCAGGGTTATTTCTTAATTCCTACGAGAAAATGATTGGTTTCTAATCAGTTAATATTACGCGGCTACCATTTTGCTCCCAAAACCACTTTCATTAAAAATATTCATTTTTGTGCAAGTAACATTGGTTACATATTTTGTTGCTTTTGTGTTTTATAGTTCAGTTCCAGGTGAACGAAATTTCTTTAGTTTTATATGTTGACAAATGTATTAAAATCACAACGTAGTACATTCTCATTCAAGCGGTCACTGAGTTTGAAGATGTTCACGCGGGACATGAAATAATGTTATTGGCAAATAGGCATTTCCGTTCGAGGTTTTTCTTTGCATGAATTAGACAGGTTTTTCCATTGATGTAATGTAAATGATGGTCAGTTGGTTCAAGCAAAGCAATCAAGGGCTGAACACATCTAACAGGCAAAAGTATTTTTGCAATTTTAAGCTACACTCTCGTCAAACTGATTTATTAGCAATTGCGATCATAACAATCCTTGATAGATTTGAAAGGGCTTGGAAATTTTGTTTCTGCAGCGGTAAATGTAAAATTTTTGTTCGTTGGATTTCGAATTCAAAAAAAACAGTTTGCATTAGTATCCAAGTCCATGCTTTAAGAAAAACTATAAAATTAGGCTTTTGAGGAACTTTGGGGGGTGCATGGGTTACTCTCTTGTGAAGTTTGCAATCTTCACTTTTGTTGTTCTAGAAATGTCACTTGTTTTTGGCAAATTCTTCAATTTTCAGAATTTCAGTTGCATACAACAGCTAACCAACTACACTCTCATATGTAAAATATATCGAGTAATTTTAAATGTCAATTGGTCACGATGCAAGATTTTGATAAAATGTGTCACAACCAAGTGTTACCAAAATTCGAATATATATTTTGATTATATCAATTGCTAATTGCTATCCAAAACCCTGCAGAAATATTAGATTTGTGAGAAACATATAATATCATCTTTTTCAAAATAACCAAATTAATGTCTGTTATTTCAAATTTAGGCATTTTTTTCCTTGCATAGATGGGAGCCATTTCACACATTGCTTGGCTGAAAGAAGGAGCATTTGAATTGTTCTGGTAACCTCGAGTTTAAATTGCAAAGACTTCTGCGTGTTCGTCAAACTGTAATATGATCATCCTGAACATCTACTGTAGGTGAGAGCTTGGAAGTTCGTTTTCTTTACTTTCGTTTTGCGAATTATCAACAATAAAACAACGAAGACAACATTTGAAACAGAAGGGCATCAAACTTTTCGTATTCCAAATATCCTTACCACATCGATGGTAAATGCATGCAACTTCACACCTTGAGGCATGTCAATATCAACTTTAAATTGAGCAACTCCGGAGAAGTAAATTTTTCGATCTGAAAATCTTGTCGTGGGATAGCTTGGCATGTTGTACGACATATTCAGCGGTCTGCGAAGCGAAAAGTTATGAATGGATACTTTCAAAAACGTAGTCAAGAAACGCAACAACACACCAGACTTCTTAGCAATCGACATTCCCTGGCTGCCCATTTTGTTCATCCGTCAACTTTGATTTGCATATGAAACAACCTTCTATAAAACCTAAATCAAGGAAACACTGAATATCGAAAATCATTTCTGTATGAAATTAGCAGCACGTTTCATCCATAAAATGTTACTCAAAAAGCAAAGACGTTCTGAACAAATTAAGTGTGTGAAAAAGTTAAGTCTTTCACAGTAAATTGTCGCAATTCCATAATTGTGTAAATTAGACCTGATATGCTAGACAATTACTATATCACGTACACCGTAAGTAGAAATGCTTTGGTACGCATATTGCCATAACGTTTTTTGTATTACGAATGGAGATTTCACCAGAAAAATAAATAGAGCTTATTTTTATTTTTTACCTGCTGACAAAATTTCGTTCAGTGACAGCATTAGCACGAGGTGAAAGTAAGTCAAAATATTTGGAAAAAGCTTTACTGTTCATTCAGATTTCAAAGTAAGTTTTGTCCTCTAACCAGACTTGGACGAAAGCTTTGTTTGTCTAATTAGATTGCACTGGAGTAACATACAAAGCGATTGCAACAGCCTTGAAACGGGTTATGCACAAATGGTTTTTGTACCTAAGCACTTGGTTTTGTTTCACATGAAAATTGCATATTTTCCCAGGAAAGGAACTCTCCACATAGCTGGTCCGTCAGGGGTTACTGCTTCAGATCTGAATTTAAAACGGAGCGTGTGGGCTGCCTCCCGGAACTAAAACTTTCCAAGTCGCCTACTGGCTACACGCTCTGAATAAACTTCTAAAGTTGAACGATTGATTTGAGAACACTGGCAACAAAGTTTTTAAATCTTCTTTTGCACTGTTTTAGTTTTAATGATCCAACGAGGCTGTTGGAGATATCCTTGCTAGGCGTATAACCGCATTTTCTTCAAAAACTCTTTTGTGATAATCATGAAATGGTTTTCAGAAAGCCATCGCATTGCTTCGAAGTGAATATTGCATATTTATTTTCTTCGCTACAGGTATTTTCATTTGATTTTCTATTATTAGTGTTGTGTTGCCTGATTTACTGTTAGTTTATCCCAAACAATATTTGGTAATAAGTGGATAACTGCTTCAAAAATATATAGGTTTTACGTCAAACTTGATGAGAGCCATTGATTTCGGTACAGAGTTATGAATATCGCCAAGAAAACCAGGAAACACTGGAATTTTCTACTGTTTTCCTTTGCTAAAAGTTTGGACTTTTTTATTGCCATTAACGTTTTTTGTTTATTTTCACCAAGTATTTTCTCCAACTTTTAACTTGATTTCCCTGATGACGTGAAAGTACTGCGGAGAAGAGGTTTTCTTAGTGCTTCCGATCACAGTTTGTCAAATTTTACCGCAATAACTCAGGAATCTCTGGCGAGAAACGCTGATAAAAGTTTGTTGTGCAGCATGCGTTAATTCGATTTCACAATGGACATATTCTGGCTCCAGATCATTAAAATGTTCATATTTTACCTGAAGTTCACATAAATGCACATTTAACTCGCACTGCGTTTGATGCAAACCAATGAGAGATTCATGTGTCGACTTGTACTTGTTGTTTTGCTCAACGAAAAATAGCAGACAAACAAATACACAACCTTCCCTGTTGATAAGTGCTAGACTTACCGGCCTGGGTAGTTGCGTAGACCTGGTACAAAGGAAGATAAAGCTTGGGTGGTCAAATTAACAGGAAATTTTCGAAGAAACTGCATACAATTTCTTAGATTAGTTCGGTACAGCAAGTAAGGTCCATGACCAAAAGCTTTTATCAAAAAATCAACACAAAAAGTTCAAAGAATTTTAAATCCAACTATGATTTGTCTTCTATTCAACAAGCAAACGAAAATATTTTTTGGTTTTGTAATCCTACTCGAATGGTTTCTGAAATGTGGAACAACAACTCACGAGATGCGTCGATGAAAAGCTATCACCGTGAAAATCTCAACCGTAAAAACGCATTTCAAAGATCTAAATCAAACTGGTTATACCAATTTCAAAATTGACAAACGCAGTTGTAAACTTGTTTTTTGTTTGGTTGTTTTTTCTTGAATTTGAATATTGACAAAAGCCCACTGCCGTGTTTGATACTTTTACTGTTCATCCACTAAAATTAGCACAGTGACGGCTTTTAAATCTGGGCAGATTTGGATGCATCAAACCAACACTGAGCTGCAACTTTACAAAACAAAATATACTTGAAGGTGCCCACTGCTTGCGACTATATGTGTTTGATTATATACTATATATAGAAACTAGTTCTAGGACCCCGCCCAACATATGTAGTTCGCCACACAACTCGTCCTATACCAGTGGGTATACACATTTTATTGTATATAAGTCATCCTATCACGACCGGTAAATACGTGAAAAGCCTCTGTGCAAATCATCTGAATGAACCGTGTCACAAGAAGTTTATTTTGGACGAGTCACATGCATGAAGCACCATTCGATCGCCAACATTGCCAAACTGGCCGATGAAGTTCATGCTGCGTTAAGGACAAGTGTCAGGGCGGCCCTGAATTTAATTTTATAAGTGGAGCAGATAGGCGATCTGTAGCAGTCATGAAAAGTTGAGCCAAGGCTGATAACCTAATTGCAAGCCCAACCTGTGGATGTTTGATCTGTCGTGGCAGGCAGAAAACCTTTGCAGTCAGATTTTGGTGTATGCTTAGACCTTTACGAAGTTTCAAAACATCACTAATTGTTTTTCTGATTCTTGCGACTTTGGACATAAACTCGACGCTTTCGACACTTGCATGCAACGCTTTCTATGTTATGGTAGGGCTTGAGAGCTGCGAAGTAGAAGACGTCGTGCTGGACAACTACACAGAAAACCGCTTTTGAGAAAAGCATGACGTTGTGGACTTGCCAAAATTGAAAAGGGAGATGCATAGGGAGTTTAAATGTTGTTTTGATGTAATCTATTCAACAACTAATATTAGAATTTTTCAAAACATCTTATCAACGGAAATGAAAGCAATTTTTAAACTTTCAACGAAATTGCTATTATGTGCGTAACGCCTTAGGTCCCGGGATTTTGGCGATGGCTTAAAACGCTTTAAACCCTATAACTTGCCAGCTACTATAGCTACAGAGCTGTTCAATCCATCCACGGATTCAGCAAGTCTACTAGTTTCGATTAAAACAAAAATTGTTTGATTTACGTGTGGGGTTTTCTCTTGGTGACGTCACAAAAGGCATGGTTTTGAATTTTTCACCCAGTTTAACCGGCTCTGGGCGCCAATCCAATGAGCCATTTTTTTGCTTTGAATTTTTTTAGAAACAAGATTATCAGCCGCGTCTAGAGAACCCTTGATTGACTTTCTAGCGCGCCTGTAGAACCCTTGATTGACTTTCGTATTGTAGCCTAGAATCCAAAAAAATTTGGAGTCACAAAATCTGATGGATTGTTCGACTCCCAGGACATGGCGTCATCATCCAAATGTAAACAAATATGCATAAACATCCTCTCATTATGTAAACATAAAAAAAAACCCGAGATCTCAAACTGAAAATTTTTTTCCAGTTTAAACTACTAGTCTTCACGAGTCTTTAGATGGTTGGAACAGCTCTCTAGCCTATTCTAACGGCGAGTTATGGCCATATACAAACAGGGTGTTTTACACACCAGGTTAGTGGTTGTAGGGGTATAAATTTTGACCACTTTTTGGTTTTTGGGACATAAATTTGGATCCAGATATGCTAGAAAGCCAATCAAGGGTTCCAAAGACTCGTAGGACAGCCTAGTTTCTAAAAAAAGGTTGGGCCAAAATGTTGGTCCATTCGATTGGCGTCCAGGGCCCGGTGAAGTAGGCCATAAAAACGCTAAAACATCCCCACTTGTGACGTCCCTCCAAGAGAACCCCAAACCCAAAACGAAAATTTTTTTTTCAATCTCAACTAGACGACTTGCTGAACCCGTAGATGGTTTGAACAGCTTTCTAGCTCAATCGGATGGCGAGTCAAAGCGTTGTAAACCTGCGCCAAAATTTTGGCGGGAGCGGGACTTAAAGAAATTCATAAAAATGTTGAGAGAAGCTACCGAAGCAAAGGTTTAGCTTGAGATTCAGTGATAAGCAAAGCATGCATCAAGCCGTCTTCACATGGTGTCTTTTTAAAAGCGACTGCAATACCGGAAAGCTAACACTTACACTTGATTCAGAAACTGCCCCAGAAAATGTTCCGTTTTTCCATAAAGAATACAGCAGGGAATTGGCAGTATATTCACCAATCAAAACGTGAAGCATCTTGTCGTTACCAGTGTCTCGAGGAAGTGGACCAGGAGTAAACGGGTACCTGCACAGCATTTACAATGATATGTGCACTCCGCAAATGCAGCTGATTACGTGAATGAAACTTGGACATAGTTCAACAACTAGGGCAGTGACATGCGGAATAGAAGTGCAGCGTATACCCGACCCAGCTCTTCTCAAAGGTTTGCTTGACATAAAGAAACTATTGACAAGACCAAAAACACGGAATTACAATGCAATATTAGCAACATCAAGTTGAAATGCACCTCGTGTGACGATGACCAATACGATATACTGTTCCAGCAACGTCAACAGAGACTGAGTCCGTCGAAACTGTCGGAGGTCGCATAAGGGCCAAATCAGCACCGAAGCCGAATCTCGGCAGCGCGTGATAAGCTGGAAATTAACGAAAAACTGCAATAATCTGTGAAGAGTTTTGCTGAAGTTGTAAACGATTCAACTCAAGTTCTTTCCGAAGTTTTAAATGTACTCTAAGTCTAAAACTTGTCTTGATCTAGGAGTAGCAGCAGGATCCAAAAGGATTTATGCTTAGAAAGATAAATTACTCTTAATGTTGTTGATGAAACTTTGCTGAGACAAGGAGAACTTTTCTTGTTTCCTATTTGTATTAAAGAGCAGAGCTGTGGCATTTTTTACTGTTAAGTAATATTTAGAGTTTGGCGAGTGTTGAAAACGTTTTGCTTAGCTTTGGATTGATGTTTGATTTGCTTAAGCACAAGCTACGCTGAGCCCTGAAACCAAGTAGATCGAAACTGGCCTTTGTCTTTGAGCTGAAACGTTTATGATTCGTCAGTAATCAGTATCACGTGATTTAATTGCAGTATCACGTCAGGCCTAGTGAGACTTTAAACTTACAGCCATTAAAAGTCAGCTAACGGAATTTGCAAGTGAATTGGTTTCAGTTTCAATTCGTTATTTTTGGAAAGCGTGCAATCTCATGACCAATCTTCTACCCTCTGCCAACAGCGTTTGCAACTCATTCTCAGCGACAAGGAACTTTTTCTGTTGAAATGATTATTACATTGCACTGACTGCCATGCCTGCTCGTCATCGGTCTAGGCGGGTGGTTCCCAATCTCCAGTTCACGAAGGGAAGCGCGGGACAAGCGATCTATAACCTTGACTTACATGTTAACAATATTCTGAAACAGTTTATATTTCGGGCAAGTTGGTAAGGTAACAATCACATTACTAGAATAGAATGAGCTAAGTTTGTTGATTTCGAATCTGAAATCAGAAATTCTCCACCACACCAGGTTTTGGACAAATGGCGTTTTATTAAAATATATAATTAGGAGGTTGTGGTGCAGAAGAAAGGAAAAATGTACTCAGGCGTTGAAAAGCAGGAATGCGTTGGGCAACATACACCACTGAAGCTGCAGTGATTTTTTGCTACCAGCAAATCCCTTTCGCTTTGCATGGTCTCGCCAAAATGAGAACCACTGGGTTTGTGTGCAGAATAACTAACTCATTTCTTGATGTGCACTGCCTCCAAAAGATTGGCTCGTTTGCAACTTTTGTATGTTTTATTTCTTTTAGTCTATCTGTAAGCATTCAGAAATTGTTAGTTAAACATTGCGTATTACGTTTTCATGAAAATTTATTGCATTTGATTAATGTAAATGATGAAAAAAGTTATTAAAGTTAGTTCAAAGCAACTACTAGACAGCAAGCAAACGAAAACGACAAATGTTCGAAGCAAAAAATGAACTTCAGAAATATCGAAAAGACTATACTTACGGTTGTAACGTGTGGTAAATTTCCTGCTTTGGTCGTTCGCAATCTTTGTTAACCTGGGGCAAATCTAAAGAGTAAATGGAAACATAGTCAAAGCTGCTGAAGTGTCTGTGAATGATTGTCGAGGTACCGATCACCTTATTTTTGCTTTTTATTTTCGTAATTGTGTCTAATTTTCAAGTAATAGATGTGAACAACATTTCTGTACGCGTTTCCGTAACGTCTACAAAACTGTCATTCACATCTATTGCGTTGGCCGTTGTTTTCATTATCAGGCTATTCAGCACATCTACTTTCCGGTACCAAATTTTGAACTAAATCTGCATTCACAAAATGAGCAGCATTTTTTAGTACAAGGTTCGCAATAACGCAGTTGTGAGGTTTCATGCAAGCTGTAACGTTACCTGCTTCGTAACCATGCTTTTCAAATTTGCGCGAAAGAACCCCAGACCCAGATTGGCAACTACGTCATATCCAGTGTTGGTCACAGAGAAAGTGAATCTTCCGATGGTGGATGAACACGTCTGTGGCCGCACCGTGATCTGGTGCAACAAGAACACAATAGTTGCCTTTGTGCAGAAATCGTCGCACCGTCATAGCAATGCCTCATGCTTGTGGTGATGATTTGTGGCGAGGTTACCTACGCCGTTGAAATCCCGAGGATTTTTCGCCTCGATGATAGAATTTCATTATTGCAAACCGCTTAGCGTCACATCAGTTATGACCAATAAGTGTACAAAGGCGATATTTTTTGCTTTCGGGCAAAAATCTTTTCAAACATGGAAAAAAATTTGTATCGAAATTGTAATCTTTTTTTAAAGTTGTTTCTGCCAATTTAATTCTTTTCTGGTATTAATGGGGTGAAAACTACATTAGATTTGTCGTTTACTGCCAAGAAAAGTTAAACCAGTTAAACTGTGCAATGTCTTAAAAATCTACTTTTTGGGCATGAACATGCGTTTTCGGGAAAAACACAGTAGCACTTCGAGATTTTTGTCCCTTTACCTTTATGTACAGTATACATAGGTGTTCGTGAGCCATCATACTAATTACACAGGGTGTTGATGGAAGGCGCTTTAATCGCTGAAACATGGATGTTACTGTGAGAGCTTCAATAATCTGTAAATTATGTTATTGTAATGGCACATTGTCAAGTGGTACTGGGGCACCCACTACATTATCTGTTGCGTCGCATTTTTCCTGATATTTTTACTTTTATCTTGTTCACGGAGGGCCCAATTTCACATTTGGACACCATGTACAGTTGTACATACTTGTAAGGAATCTGTGAGCAAAATGTGTTTAAAACGCATCTAGTTTTCAGAGCCTGGCATTAACCACCACAGCAAACACAAATGCAGCAGTTTTATTGATGATTTTAGAATGCGTCTACTGTGTAATGCAAAATAAATTTGGCTTTGAGGCAAAAATCAAGATCTGTTTGTCATCAATCCACGTGTTAATGCTGTATATGAAGCTTTCGAATATATTAACAAAGTATTTTTCCATTGGAATTCAGTGCCAACTTCACACAAGCCTAGGAATGGTTATTTAGATTCAAACTTAAAGAAGAAAATGACGGCGCTTGGCTTCTCTGACTCCCAGATATAATTGAAAACTTTGACCTATATATGTAAATCAGCTTATGGAAAATCACAATAATTTCACAAAAATCTCACAAACTGATTCACTATCATTAAGTGCGGAAATAGAGTGGATTGGCGCAAGGACATAAAGATATAATTAACTGATATGGTAAATTTTCAAAGCATTCAAGAGTTTGGCAACGCTTAAACTTTTATTCGGAAATGGGGTCATTACTTGCTTGCTCATCGTAGTTTCTTAAAAAGCCGCAGATTCGGCTCAAAGAAATTCCAATTTTTTTATAAAGAGTAATAGTGAGCGTTTCATATCCTGTATCTCCAAGAATCGGAGCAGATAATAGATTTCGTGTTGCTTGTTGCTTTGCGAACCATCTGGTGAATACATCATAACATATGATTGACCTAAAGAAAAACTTGAATGGTTAATAGAAACTTTTAAGCAGTAGCGAATTACTTAGATTACCAGTGGTCTTCCTCGTTTATCTTTTCCAAGCTTCACTTCCAATTTGGTGTTGATGTTGGAAGCGCTGGCAGAAAATTTCCCGTTTACATTAATTGAGAACCTGAATGTGATTTACATTTGTTTAGCTTCTGTCTGTTTGAAAACTAAAATAAGTTTCAAATCGTGTTACTATCCTACCACAAGACTCTCATGGACGCCGCAAAGCTTCCTCTTATCTGAAGAGAAACGTCATTAGCGTGGAGTCGTAGTTGATTTGGTGGCATGTTTGTAATGCGCGGATTGCCGAGTGACAGCTTCTCTATCCTAATACTGTAACAACATTTGTGACGAATCGTTGTAAGTTATCAACCATTGTGAAGACAACTTTATTTAAATATGCAACTAGAAAAGTAAATGCCAAATAAACAAAAATCATGTAGAGTTAATCAACAAATGATGTGTAAAGCATCAGCTCTGTGCTATAACTCACTTTCTAAGTGTCGCTCTGATTCCACTGCGAAAGGAAATGTCCGGAATCGAGTAACGGTTCGCTTCCTTCTGGGCGAGTCGGACAATAGCATCTTTCACTAAACGCAAGAAATAACACTCGGATTACTAAATACTGCGACAAAAACATTTCTAACATTAGCATGCTTATGCCTCAAGTCGTGTTTGGTCTAATTAATGTTTTCAGATTTTGTACTCTTCCAATGCAAGGTCTGCATAAAATTATCTTAGAAAATATTTTTTTTGTAACAAAGAAGACTTAGAAAATATTTCTTTGTAGTAAGAAACAAGACATATTTCTTTGTTTTTAGAAAATATTTTTGTAGTAACAAACAAGACGCACAAAAATAATGTCCCACTTACTGAAGTTTATTCCTGATGCTGTTGCTTTAATTTCTGTTCCTGGATTCACAGTAGCTGACCCTGTAGTGGCAGCGGCAAGACAAAAAACGACATTTGCAAGTGACAAAATTATTTTCCAACTCTCCATTGATTCGCAAAAACAGGTCGTTGGCAAACTTTAACTTCTATTGAATCCAATGGTTTCTCGATGTGCGTTCAAAAGAAAGCTGCTTCCTCGCTTTCAACTGTTCTTTGCTGCTAGAGTCGTTTATTCCCCTTTTTAAATGAACCTGATCAATACGATTGGGAAAAAAGTTCTGCCAAAAATGTGTCAACAAGTTTTGATCGCCAATCTGGTAGAGGCCCATGATGAAAGCACTTATATGGACGACGCGCCGAAGGTCTGTGTAAAATAAACAAAGTCACAGGAAACTATTCCGTGATCGCAAAACACAGATTTAGAAAATTGACAGCGGGACTTTCCACATGTAACCTTATATGCACGAGAAAAGGTCAGAATTCGCGCTAAGCCAACAGCGCGCATAAAAATTTATTGCTGGAAAACTTTGTCTTGCTTGTTTCACTGTCTGGAACATTTTCACGACTTTCACAAAGCAAAAGCCATCAAACCATTAGAACGCTTAAAATTATCCGCAAAATATCTCAAAAATTAATATTGAACAAAAATTAACCAAGCCACATTTACAAAAGCTCAGATATAAAATAAAGCCACGTGTCAGTATTTTATTTTCGAAGGCACTTTCACTCGTTGCATAAAAGACTTCATTAGGCTGCAATGATTCTCGTTATTAAACATCTGGTACATTAATGGCAATTCTTGCATCCGAAGATACACCTCACTCACTGCGCGGAAGTACAAGTACAATTACATGCAGCAATAACTGCGCCTGCAGCGCTTTCAGGCTTACAGCGCATGTCAGATATCACGCGTTGCAGGCTGAGAGCTTCAGTGCAACCCGAGGGCTTCCAACGTTTGTTGCAAAACTTTCTAAGTGATCGCTAGACTTACGAAAACAAAGCGCATTGCATGACATCCAGCTCACGTTTTTTGTTGCCAGCCATAAATACTGTAACATGGTACTGCGCGACAGTCGCGCATTACTTTTAAAACTGTTACGCGAACCGTCGCAGCGCCACAGCTACGCGTATGTGCTTCGCATTCCTGGAAAGGCCCAATTGGCGGAAATCAAAGTAACAGCCTTTTCCACGACGCTGTTTTCGGCGTCTCCGTCTCCGGTTATAGATTCAGCAACCTTCCACAAAGTTTTAACTGATTGCAGTTCTAAAGTAATTTTCATTCGTGAATTTGTTCAAGTCCTATAGATAAAGTATTCTTATATACATGTATTTAATAGATGTCAATTAACCCAGTACTGCTTTGTTTGGTTCATGGTGTCGCACCGATGCAAAGCTTGTTTGTTATGGTGCCCATGCTAATGCTGTTTTCATTGCTTCTTGTTAAATCAAATGAAGCTCCAGCTCTACTCATCGCAATTGCGGTAGACCAGCAGTGAGAGTTCTCGATTTGTGAACACGAGTTTCCGTCACATTTTCTACCCAGAAGCATGGCACGATTCGTTCTTTCCTGGCCCACGAGCAGAAAGTCAAAACGCCTGGTATGAAACTAAAAGAAGGCGACATTGCATTCAAGTAAAGTTGTAATGGAAAGCTTAGATTACGACGAGTAATATTTTGCAAAGCCTAGATTGCAAATATTTGTGATGAACAAAGAATAATGATGCTGGAATCAGTATTTTTGATATTTCCGATCATTTACCAGTTTTTGTATATTTTAATATTTTATTCTTCACCATCCAGCCCACCAGAAATTTAAAGCTAAATTCAGATGCATGAAACGTTTTGACCCAAATACTTTTATATCTGATTTCAGTCTCAATCTAAATAACCTCAACCATGAAGCTGGTGATGTTACCACTCTAAGTGATGAATCTGTTAACGTTTTAATGATAATCTTGATACGGATGCTCCATATCATTTCGTATCCAGAAAAGAGCAACGCTCCTTTAACAAACCATGACTTATCAAAGGCATTTTAACTTCCATTGCAAAAAAGAATACCTTCGACAAAAGCATTGAACTACTGACATCCCAAATATTATTAGACAATGCAAAACCTACAGAAATAAGCTTACGCACTTAAAAGAAATCTCCAAACAAAATCATTATTAATAAGCTTTTCAAAAACGCAATCTTGATATAAAAAAGCATGGAAACTTGTCAATGAAATAAAATCAATTGCAAACAAATCTCAACAAATTAATATGCTCTTTGAAGACTCAGAAAGCCACAAACAATGTGAAGAATTAAACAATTTCTTCTCAGAAGTTGGGAAATCCCTTTCTGCAAAAGCGAAGCCATCCCCTACCACCTACAGATATTTTCGTGAACATATGACTTCAAAGATTTATTTATTTCTAGCTCTTACTGATGCACATGAAATCCAACGTCTCATTAAAACCTTTAAAATGAAATCTAATAGTTCTCTCAATGACATTTCATACAAATCTATGAAAACAGCTGTTTGCATTGTGTGAGAATGGTTATCCAATTCCTTCAACAAATGCATTACTGTTGGCGAATTCCCAGACTCTAGAAAATTGTCCACATCATTCCAATTCCTAAAGTTCAGAACTCAAGTTCCTCATCTGAATCTAGACCAATCTCTGTTCTCCCAGTAACTTTGAAAAAGTTCTTTATCACAGAGTCTACTGTTATTTAACAGAACACAATCTAATTGATAAAAAGAGAATACGGTTTTAGAGAAAATCACTCAACGCGACTAGCCATTACAACTATTTATGATGAGCTGCTCAAAAACTTTGAGAATAAATTGATAACATATTCCTTGTTTCTAGACCTAGCAAAAGCATTTGACTGCTGTGACCATCAAACTTTACCTGATAAACTTTATCACTATGGTATAAGAGGTGTTTCTCATAGACTGTTCTCAATTTTTTGCATAATAGAATGCAGTGCACAAAAATACGGGGATTAAAATCTTCATACAAAAGAATATCTTGCGGATTCCCTCAAGGTATCGTCATTTCACCTTTGTTTTTCCTTATTAGACTAATGATATCACAAAAGCTTCCTCCTTTCATACTACTTTATTTGCTGATGATATCCATCTCAAAATGTCAAACTCCTGTTTTAATAGTCTTCAGACAACCGTCAACCTTGAATTCCGTGAAATTGACCACTAGCTAAGAGTCAACAAGCTTTCTCTTAACTACAATAAGATTACTTGTTTGCTATTAACTTCTCAAAAACACAATCCTAAATCCTACACAATCCATTTAAAGTTATTATAAATAACCATAGCATTTCCTCCAAAGATAACCTGAAACATCTAGGTGTTCTTGACAATAAGCTCTGCTCGAAAATTCATGTACAAAAGATGAAAGCTCAACTATCACGAGCTTGTGGACTTTTATCCAAACTTAAGCATTATACAACACAATCTGTACTGAAAGTTGTCTATAGCTCATTAATCCACCCCTGCTCTACTTACTTAATCCTCAATTGGGGACGTGCTTCAAACGCTTCCATTCAGCCTCTCATTAAACTCCAAAATAAAGCTACAAAACTAATGAGACCAACTAACACAGCATCTCTAGAAGAACCTTTCCAGCACTTAAACATCTTATGACTTCCCAAACTTTACACGTTGTCAGTAGGCAAATTCATGCACTCTTTTTACACCAAACTACTTCCAAACTATTTTTATGACTATTTTAATCTAATGAACTCACTTCATTCCTACTCGACAAGACTACCAACCTCTAACAACCTGTTCTTACGTGAGAAGTAACTCTTCCTCGGAAAAAATGTTCTCTTACGTTTGTTGGCGCAAAAGTATGTTCTTCAATACCCGAAGATATTAAGTCTTCAACCACTTTTGCCTTCAAATGGAAACTTAAGATATACCTCCTACACAGGGCTGGATTTAACGGTTGCCAGGCCCAAAGCCAGGGGTGGGCAAACATTTTCTACGGAGGGACACATTGAAGATTTTATTCATATCCAAGGGCCGCATGCTCATATTACACATATTACATCTATAATCGCTTTGAAAACTTAAAAAAGTTTTACATGAGCTACCACAAAATGAAGGTAACAATAGTCACTTCCGGTTGAGTAAAAATGCGGTTTCGAATGAAACGTGCGGAAAAAAACTTCATAATTCTAATCTAATCGATAAAATTACTTTAACATAGACTCCAAATATGTTTCTGATTCTGTTTATTTTTCTATGAATATTCACTTTTTGTCTTAGGCTACTTCCTGTGCACACCCCCTTTTTTCATCATGAAAGTACACTCCATAGTTTTTTTTTATATAGCTTTGTTTTCTTTGATCCCTCATTAATTAGTTTTTACTTTTTTCTTTCATGTTTGTTGTTCCATATTTTGTATTAACCACATCAAATTTCTTCAGTTAAATTCGATCCACTCTTCCGTGCACATAGGCATGCTCTTTCATCTGTAAATTTACTTCACCGTGTTCTGTATTTATTTGTTTTCCTAACTGTGCTTATTTGGTCTCCAACAGTCGTTTTTCAACACTTTTCACAAAATGATCAACGGCGTTGGTTGACTAGATGACCGCTATTATCCTGTATAACACAGTGCCACTCTTTGTTTACGTTGATCAGCTATGATGATATTGTGTTTTCGTTTGCTCTAATGTTCACTGACAGTTGGTTTACGCATTGTGCGATGGCTTTTTCTATTACCTCTCTTTACGAGCTGAATCATAAGAAACAATAAAACATTGCCTTTATTTGCTGTCTGCAACACATTAAAATGCTTTTTATAATGGCGGCGCTGGGAAGTCTATTGTTTAAAGCATCGATTGAAATGTTTTGCAGAAGCTCTGCACAATTGCACTTACGTTCGAGCAAAAAGTGTTGCATTTGTTTGGTAGGCAGCAAATGTACTTGGGATGCGCAATCCAGCTACTGTATGTGCATGAACCGATTATTCACTATCCACTGAGACAAACAAGATGTTTAGTGAAAACGCAAAAGGTTCGTTGAACGGACTGATATTTTTAAGTTTATTTTCATCAATTAATTTATAACATCAATACAGTAATCTGACTTACATGTCAAACATTATACATGTGAGAGTCATAAAGAAACATAAAACCTGCATTGCCTCAGAATTTATTACTTGACCAAAGAAATAAATTCCGAATGGAATTACAGTGTAGTTAAAATCAGTAAACAATTTCCAGTGTGCTTGGGTTATTAGAAAAACATATTGGAGCGAAAAGCAAGGGCGTGAGATGATAAAACAAAGTGAATAGCGCCTCATTTCAGGCTCAGTGGATACTCCAAACGACAGAGAAGGAAGCAAAAAAGCGTCATCAATGATCATCATGAAGAAATGCTGCTCCATTCGAAGACGGCTTTCGGCTGTGGCAGTCAACGGCCATGAATAACCGATCTAGTCGCAGTTGCTGAATGCGCAGGTGGAGTCACGCGCCTTGAGCGCAGAATTTTCGGAACGCTAAAATAAACTCTTGCGCTTAGTGTCGCATGCACTTGTGACCAAACTTAAATTCTGCCTAAAAAAATAAACCGGCAAGAAAATTTCCGTTTGACTTTGTCCAGACAGCCTGTTGTGACCTTAGACAAATTCTATCCAACATCAATTCCTATTGGCCAACAATTGCAACCCGGACACTTGCCACGTAAAGCACTGCCACTTGGAGAACTGCCATCCTTCCAATGGTGCTCTGACAACTGTTTCTCGATAAACTGGCATTCAGTCACCTCTCAGTAGAAGTAACTATCATACCTTGCAATTATACTTATTTTACAAAGTAGAACTTCCGAGTTTTTCACATATTTAAACTCAATGGTATTTCCCAAGGGTATTCTGCTGAGAAAAAGAACAATGGCGAGAATAGCGAACGGGTCACCTTATGCAAATGCACAGAAAAAGGCAAAAATATCGCATCAGTAAATATTATTTTAAAGTTTCTCTTAAAAACGAAACTTTGCCTTGTGGGGTTTTCACTCTGTATTGGCGAGGGCTTTCACTGCATATTGTCAATGGTCAAACCTACCTAGACAAATATAAGACTGAAACGCACTCTGTAATGGCGAGGGCCAAACTAATCCAGACGAGTATAGGAGCGAACTATTCGAGATAAGTTTAAAAAGCACATGTACACCTGCTGGAAGCTTCACCTGCCTTTTCCTCTGCAAAAGGAACTCGTTAGCAGCTAAAAACAAAGAAGTCTTCTTTATCTAGTTTGGGTATATAATCAAAACTACAAGGTATAGTCAATTTTATTGTAGGTAACCTTTAACTGCGAAGCTTTCTGTTTCAGGTTTACTATTTCCGAAATCTTAGGATAGCCAGCTTAATAAACCTTGAGAGAATGTTATATGAAGTAAGGTGAAATAAATTGAAAACAAAATGCTTCTAACTATCAACAGATTTGAACACAAAACTTACTATAAGAAATGTTAAAGGCAAAGCGAATACACTTTGAAACAAGGTCTATCGCTGCATTGCTGCTTAATTCGATTAATCAGTGCTGTTCAACTTGCTTGCCGTTGAACTCGCTTCCGTGATTTTTCATAAACTTCATGCACCTCACCAATGACTACTATCCATGTCTAAGTAGAAAATATTAAAAATTAAGTTCAGGAATCTGGCCTGGTTGTTGCAAACTGGGGTGAGCGAGCTGTTGGACTGGCGGGCCACATCTGGTTCTGAATTTTGGCACTGGCCTTGATAGGAAGCAGATGGATGAAGTGTTTGTATAGATGAAAATAAATGAAAGATGAAAATTATGAATAGGCTATATTAATATATTTGGATGAGCTTACTGCCGGATTAAAAAGCTTAACCTGCATGTGATCCGCGGCCCGTAGTTTGTCCATGTCCGTTCTAGGGTCTGGGTTTACACTTTTTCACGCAACACCAGAGTAGCATACATATTATCGTTTCAACGACCCTTTCAAAAGCAATCACACGAAAATAAAACAAGACTACAATTTAACATGCAACAACTATAATAATATTAATATCATGACTGCAGCGGTTTCTTTCTTCCTGCACTACTTTCGGATATTTGGTTGCAACGTGGAGTTAGTTCCTTTTATGATTGTTCCGCGCAGAGCTTCTCTTTTTTGACATGATTTCTGCACCACAAGAAACACCCTTTTTCATATAGATAAGTTTATGCAGCACTTGCACTAAAACAGCAACAGCCTTTCCTGCATGAGCTTTATAATCAGCAAACTTGACAAAAAGTTTTTTCAGTTGTGCCGCCATTTCCCATCGCTTATATTCATGTTTTTGTTTCAGATCAGAAATTGATTCACTTCCAAGCTGATGTTTTGATTAGAATTTTCCGCATGTTTCAAAAACGGCGGCAGTCAGTGAACTGAGACCAAAAACTCATAGCTCCTGATCATTTTCGTACTCCATATCTGCGGCTATTTTCACAGTGCCCTGCAAGAGAACATCAACTTTGTCTACGTAATCACGCAAACAAAAATGCGGAATGTTATGAACGTCTTGATTTTGAAATACCTTGCATTTTAAGATAATAACAACCATTATAAAAAGAACTATTCGGGGAAATACAGCAAACGTGAATCCAAAAAGAATTGTCACTAACTGCGTCTTTTAGAACCTACAACAGTTGGAAATGAAGTTCTACAGAACCAAAGGTATTTCTGGTAAATCAGTGTGAACCTAAAGTAGGGTACTACTGCATGTTCTTGTCGCAGAAAGCTGATTGCATTCAAATATTTTTCATGTCAGTAGAACTATATAGGCGCAAACATGGCATCAACTTACGTCTTCCAAGACAACTTTTTCATCTTTCACCATGAAGCCAAGGAAAGGTTTGATTTCAATACCTTGCTCAGCTATTTCTGTTTCAAAATATGATGAATAACGTGACACTATGCAGTAGTTATTTTAGAAAAGAACACAAATAGGAGAATCAAAAGCACATGAAGATGCGATTCCAACTGCGCTCCAACTACTGCCCGACTACAGCTTCATACTGTCCTTGGTAAGAAACATTTACTTCAATATAATTGGTGGTGCAATTTGTTGTAAGTAGCATAACAAACAAATTTTTGAAAGCTTCCCTCTTAAACTTCAGTGAACATGCATCTTGAATTACCATGCAGAGTAGAAATAATCAATTGATAAACAGCATCTGAACTTTATTGCACCTTTCTGTGAATCCCTTCCATATTCTGGTAACAAACTTGTTTAAAATTGTTACTTGCAGTTGGCGTAAGTACCTATTGAAACTGTCAAAAAGGTGGATGTTCCGCAGAATTCATCAAACATAGTGTGCAGGCGTGAATTGACTAGTTGATTAGTTAGATATCTAAATAACTTTATTCTGAGACAAAATAAATCAGAGCAGCAGTCCAAGTTAAGAAAATTTACAGTTAAATGAATCTCGCTCTCTGTACCTTTGAATCTTGTTTGGCTGTATCCAGATTTATTTTACTACAATCGCTAAATCGCCTCGATCATATTTATCTGTAATTTATGTAAAAGACATTCAGTATTTTCTTTGTGTTGTAAGATGGGCTGAATTTCGATTTTTTACAAATAAGTGGTTGATTTATGCATCTGATAAAATCTTTGAAAGACGCACCTTCGATATTTTGTGCTGTGTTCCAACGGCTATGGCATGCACAGCAAAAAATGTAATCAAACACAATCGAATTTTGATTGACGTATTGACGTACTGTTAATGGCAGGAAGGATTGTTGTGGGGATCAACAGTTGCAATAAAAGGTTGACAAAAGTCAAAGGTACAATTCCAACGTTGGTCTTGACCAATCCAAGGTCCAGTGAAAGTTTCGTCAGAGATCCAATAATTAAATGGTTATCAACTGACACACATCCAGATGCATCAACTGCCTATCATGACAAACAAATGTATTGTCAAGTGTTTTTGTACACTCTTTGGCTTTATCACTGACACTGGTTTCACTGGATATTTGGTCAGCAAAAAATAGTGAATATTAAAAATCAGATTGCCTCCTTAACGTAACATTTTGTTAAAAGACGTTACCGCTCAATAATTCATGAATAATTCTGCATTTCGTTATAAGGTGGTTACTGCATAAAACAATCAACTGCACAGTAATTCTTATTGCTTCATAATTCACACGCTTTCTATTTTTTTACGTTTCTCAAGTTTGTTTATTTGAACGTATTTTAGATATTATACAACCCTGAAAATATTTAATACAAGAAAGACTTCCTCTTTGTCAAACGATTTGTTTGCTTCTGACTGCTTCAAGATTCGAAACATTTAGACTTTCTTGTGAGCATCACCGTGTTGGTTTTGTTTAGTGTGAACAGAATCCGAAGAAACAGAGGCATTCTAACAAGCTTTCCATTCCGTTGCACCTGTTTCTCGTTTTGTAGGGAGTCTCATACTCACCGCGTTGATCACCAAAGCGTTTAACTGCGACCCATCGAGCAGATCAAAGTCGATCTCAACTTGTAAGATGAAGGTCAGTGTGATGTTGTTGGAAGAAAATTTTCCCAATGGCATTTCTGGCATGCTGTACTTGAACTTCAACGGTCTGGATCAAATAACAAGTTGAATGGATAGGTGTTGCTCATGAATACTTTTAACAAAATGGTGAAACAACGTTTATTTCGTTCAAAGTCAGCAAATCAGTAGCCCCTCCATAAATGAAAGCTATTCTAGAAATTAACTCAGTGAAAAAGTAAGTGCTACGCTGAAAACGTATGTTTCCAAATTGACTTTTTAAAAATGTTTTAATAACTTTACTTTGAATTCATTCATTTCCATACCCGCTTTTTCTCTGGGGAGGGTCACGGGGGAGGCACTCCTAGGAGGGCTCGAAATAAATCATGGTCAACAGCAATTTCTGATAGTTCTGCTGGCTGCACAACAAGACGAGACAAGCAGTGGCGTAGCGAGGCTAAGTGCCGCCCTTTCCACCCCTAAAATTTGCTCTTAAAAATTTCAAATGAAAGGAGATTATGTTTCGTGCATATTTAAAGATATAAGTATTAATAAAGCATCTTTGAAATCACAATGAAGCACTCACAAACTGGAAATAAGTCTTGTTTTTCATTGTCGATTATGAGTCTTGCTTTTTCTGCTTGCCACCACCTTTCATATCATTAAATTTTCTATTTTTTGCTTTCTTTACCTGGGCATATACGAACCCGACATGTTTCGTCCAATTTTCTTCCGTGTTAGTTTTTAATCTCCGGTGAGCTCACCGCATGACTCTTTGATAGTTTACTCATTTCAGGGGATTACACAAAAAATTAAGGGATGTGATGGCGGCATACCTACAGTACTTTACAGATGTAAACATTTCTGTATGTTGAAACTTCGTATATTATCCCCATCTTTAACTAAAAATAGTGCATATACTACATATACCAGGCTATAATAATCAATCTGATAGTATGATCTCAGTGATGTAAACAACGTTTCATTGTATACTTCACGTTTCAGTACTGGTTTAATCCTCTTAGTATGTATAAAAGGCCCCTCTATAGGTGCGGGGACCCATTTAGAAAAAATATCTTAAACAGGCCTAAAATGATGATTGAGAAGCCCTGGCTTGCAGTCTTCATCGTGACCTGCGCACTTGGTCTCGCTGTTGTGTTGGACCTCTTCCAAAACATGTGTGTAGCGTTATTCCTTGCCTTTGTTCGTTACCAACAGAACCATTGCCAGAATGTCTTCTATTGGGGACTTCACGTTTTTGCAGGGGGGATTGGCATTCTAAAATTTGACAAAAAATCTACTGATTTGTAGGTCTTCATATTTCAAGAATTGGAGGTTTGTTTGGGGGGCTAAGCCCCCATGGCGACAGGACTGTTTAGCAACAGACGTCTGTTTCGAAAGCTGTATTACTAAACCATGCCAGGTTGGACATAGGCATTTTTTATGCTTAGCGGTGATTGCAACTTCTTACGTTCGACGGTAAGTGAGCTGAACAACTTTATTCAGTACAGCCATTGCCAAGTTGTACAACTGTTTTGATTAACGCCCCCTTTTAACAAAAGCCTTTGCCACAATTATATATAAACATATCGTGTGCCCTTGTGTTAGGTTTTCAGACTAAGGTTCTTGCCTCAAATTCATCAAAACGATAGCAACACCTTTTCTAAGCTTTACTTGTTGAAATGAATTTTTCTATGACTGCAATTGTTAAGTAATGTCTTATCGCAACGCCACCGGAGAGGTTACAACAGTAAACCCCGTTGAACAAAGGAGACTTTTGCGAAACTCACGTTGCCTATTGGCTGGCTCTGATAGTCTGATTCACTCTATTGCCGTTCAAACTGACAATCTGAGCTCAAAGTTACTCACGAAATCACACCAAATGCATTATTACCCCGCTTCAAGAACGTCACTTTCCGACACAATTACGCCATGCAGGTAGACAGCCATTGCAATTAAACTGAGCAAATGAGCAAAGTTGTCTTTGCAGAGTTCTTCACTTCAACCGCCAAAATTTAATGATGGCAAGCCCATCTAATGACTAGGCTACAGCTTATAGCACTTATTGAAAATATCCCCACTGAACATTAAAAAATAGCATGGGATGTGTCAAGAAATATTTTTATGATTTTGGCGACAGCAATAGCGGCATGCCAATGCCTGAAGTTGCTTCTTACCGGGGCAGTTGAGGGGAGCGATCTTGCCCAAGGGGCGCTACGGCGTTTCACTAAGTGTCGGCGAATTGGACACACAACCTTCCGATTGTGAGCCGGACACTCTACCACTGGGCTATCGTCGCCCCAGCGCAATCTTCGTCGCCAATGCCTAGGTGCCAGGTGACGTTATGATGCGACGGTGGGGCGTTACTGATGAACCAACGATACGAGAAAAAGGATTAAACTAGCCTTGACTATTTACCGTGATTTCATGCAAAACTTCTTTTTATCAGATTTTGAGTGGAGAGGTAATAAAAACCGCAGCCCTAATGTTTGTTAGTCCGCAGTCGAATGTCATCTCTTTCCTTTGTTCAAAGGACTTTTCACTGAGATGGTGGAAATGGCTTTGTCTGGCGGGGAAGGTGTAGGGATTGGGGCACAGTTGCCACACAAATAAGTGTGTCAAAAACACACTAAATTCAAGACAAACACTGGAGAACATTTGCACATTGGGTTTTGACTCGGGCTTTGAATGAACATTTTATCACTTTGCTCACTCCACAGCCACATGTCGTGTTTTTATAGGCTAACCTACCAGTCTAGGGCTTCTAAACACAAAAACTGAAAAGATTCGGAACTTCTAAATCTTTTAAAAATTTATTAAAAAATAATAACGAAAAGCGAGAACTTTCAAAACCATTTAAAAAATTCATTTTTGATAAGCAGAGTGCCGCCCAGGGCCCGCGACCCCAGAGCCCCCCCTTGCGGCGCCACTGGGAACAAGCAAGGTCGGTGATGTAGTCACGCCACCTGACCCTTCGTCGACATCTGGACTGCTTTCCCGTGGGTGTGAACGGCACGACTTGTCCCTCCAATTTTCCTGGGTTTTCCGGGCACGTGGTCGAACCAACGTAGCTGAGAATTCTCATTCGAAGGAGAAGTGCTCGGCATTCAGAACTTTAGACCTTTACAAATTTGATAGCCGTGAACTATGTCGCAATATGTCACATCGTGAACTCTTCTCAAAAACTCGATTCGGCCGCTTGTACTTGAGATAGCACTCTTTCAGACATATACCAAAGATTTATGGCCATAGGTGAGCATCGGAACAAATACCAAATTGACAACTTTGCGGCGGTGTAAGAAAGCTCCCATTTTATACCATAGAGCGATAAAGCTGAAGCAGAACTTGCGTCTGCTTTAACAATCCGTGTATCAATCTCTTTGTTCTGTCTTCCGTTACTTGTGAATATCACTCAAACGTGCTTTGAACGTCTCCATCTGCTGCAAAGTATTGTCACTCACGTGCAGTGTACACTGACTTGGATTTCTGGAGAGACATAATACTTCGGACTTTTTAATGCTAATTGTCATTTCTGCTTCGTCTCATGCAGCAGAAAACCGCTGTAGTGCATGCTGAAGACCCTGTTCAGAGGATGCAAGCAGCACCAAATTGTCATCAAAAAGTAAACGATTGATCATGTATCTTCGAACAATGCCAACATCGTTGACTCAGATGTCATTCTCGACCCAATTCATATTGACTGTGAAGAGGAGTGGTGACAGCACACATCCTTGTCTGAGTCCAGCACCCACAGTGAGCGGTTGTGATTTAACTCCCCCGACACGGACACAAACGTCTGAGCAGGATGTAGTGACTCGACGGTCCGTAAAAGGCAGCCGCCAGCACCGTACTCCAGCAAGACTCCCCAAAGCTTTTCCCGAGGAACCCGTTCGTATGATTTCCCGAGGTCAACAAAACTCATGTAGGTAGACGTCTTTAGCATACTCCCAAAATATCTCGAAAATTTGCTGGAAAGTGAAAATTTGGCCTGGAGTGCTACGGCGGCGATGAAAACAGCACTGGGTATCCCCCAGCTTTGGTTCAATTATTTCGCGACACATTTTTTCAAGGCGCTTGGCACACACTTTTTCAGGGGGTTAAGGAGAGAGATACCAGTGTAGTTGGAACATTCTCTTCTTTCTCCCCTTTTGTGCATGGTGACGATCTCCCCAGCTTGTCAATCGTAAGTGTCCTTTCAGAATACCATGCTACTTGACACACACGGGTTAGTCAAAGAAGTCTTTTTTGATTAAAAACTTTGAGCATTTCAGGTCGGATTTCATCACCCCTGCAGCCTTCCAAGAATCAGTGTTTTGACAGCTTGGAAAATTCCGCTGCCGTGATGGTATTTTCCTCCCCCAAAGGTACCTATTGTGTGTGCGATTGTGTGATAGTTTCTGGGTTTGAAAGGTCTTTGAAGAACTCTCTCCATCTACCAAGGATGTACTCCTCATTTCTTAGGAAGTCACCTTGTTTGGTGAAACCAGTAGTGATATTTTTTGTCGCAGTGGGTGTCTATAGTTTGCCAGAACACTTTGTTGGGTTGCCACTACTGTAATATACTTGAAAGAAATTTTGAAAATGCATTATCAAGTATATTATTACCTTGCACCTTCGCAGAAGCCACCCTATTTCAACAATAGGTGTTGTAAATTAAAGACACCTTTCAGCATCCATGGGTCTAATCCAAGGTCTCCAAACAGTTTTTCAAAGGGCCACATAAGCTATTACACAACAGTACAAGGACTGGACATCTTACATAATGTGATTGTTTCAGAATATGTTACATTCTAGTAAGTCAACTAATTTTTCCTGATTATATTATTTTTACATTATTGAAAAGAGGTCTTTGCGAACGGATGAAATGGCTTCGCGGGCCGGATGATACAGTTTCGTGGGCCTTAGTTTGGAGACCCTGGTAAAATCCCCAGTAGAATCGTGTTTTAGGTGGAAATAACATTGATCGTTACCCTCAGCCTCGTTGCTAGCAACAGCTTAAAAAACTTCGACAAACGGTTGTAATAACTCTCTTGTGGTATTACGATTAGCATCACCCAGTGGCGTAGCGAAGCTAAGTGCCACCCGGGGCCCACAATAAAAGTGCCGCCCTTTTCACCTCTCAAATTAGCTTACAAGAATTTAAAATGAAAGAAGATCATATTTTGTACTTGTTTAAAGATATAAGGATTAATAAAGCATTTTGAAGATCACAATCACACACTCACAAACTGAAATGGGTCTTGTCTTGCACTGTCGATTATTAGTCTTATTTTTTTTCTGCTTGTCGCCACCTTCTTCATTATTACTTTTCCTAATTTTTTTGCTTTCTGCACATATGCGCATATGGACCCAACATGTTTCGCCAAATGTTGTTCCCTGTTGGTTTTCAGTCTCTGGTAAGCCCACCGCATGAATTTTTAATAGTTTACTCTTTCCAGGGGATCAAACGAAAAAATTAAGGGATGTGTTGGCGGCATACCTACTTTGCAGATGTAAACATTTCAGTATGTTATTTCGTGTAGTATCCCTGTCTAAAACAAAACAGTATATATACTGCATATAACAGGCTATAATATCAATTTCGTATTATGTTTTCAGTGATGTAAAGCACGTTTCATTGTTCACTTCACGTTTCAGTAGTGGTTTAATTCTCTTAGAATACACAAAAGGCTTAAAACGTTAAATCTGTCGGCTCTTGCACGAGGTCCTCTGTAGGTGCGAGACCAAATTTGATAAAATAGGTCAAACAGGCTTAAAACTGGCTCCAGGTGAGAAATGCTGACTTGCAATCTTTATCGTAAACTACCAACTTGGTCAATGCCAAAATTGGCATTGGCGATTCCAGAATGTAAAAACTGGGCGGGGGGCACTGCGGGGTCAAGGAAAAAAGTAGGGGGTCAACATAAATGTCTCTACTTCTTGGTGATTTTCCGTTGTAATGAAGATTTGCTATGATTACCCTATCCAAACCAACATAGGCTTGAGAATATCGTTAGAACCGTCGCCAGAAAGTCTTCAAGTCGTTTAAAATTTTGCTGGCTGAAAGTTATCTACTGTGTATGTCAATGAAACGAACTTGAACCTGAAATTAAGCACAACATGCAGATTTACTAGCGACACGCAGATTCACACTGCTAGTCAAAAGTCTGCAGTGAAAGAGAAAGATCCAGTGCGGAAATTCTTGCATGCGAATGCTCACTTTATTCGAAGTATTTTGGTGCAGTCTTCCTTTTTATTTGGTATAGGACCGGCGTTTTAAACCTCTTTTTCAGCACTACACCCCTGGGCTTCTTCCAGTTACATGTGCAAAATGTTATTACTTGCCTTCGTCCGTTACCAAGAGAACCGTCACAGGAAGGTCTTAAATGGGGAGGCTTTACGTTTGTGCAGGGAGGCTTGACATTCTAAAATTTGATAAAAATCCATTTGGTTAATAGTGTTTTATAGTTCAATTTGCGGGATTTGGAAATTTGTTTGGTGGGGGCTGAGCCCACCAAAGCCCCCTGTGGCGCCGGAACTGGTTACCAACAGACATCTATTTCAAAAACTGTATTACCAAATCATGCTGAATTCATCAAAATGAGAGCAACACCTTTACTAAGCTTTTCTTGTTGAATGACTTTTTCTATGACATCAAATGTTAGTATACCGTTGAACAAAGTGGACTTATACGAAACTCGACAGCCTGCCGGTTGGCTCTGATCACTCTACTCGCAGTTCAAACTTACAATCTGAGCTCCAAGCAGACCCGTAGCCAGCTTGGGACACCAGGTGGGGCAAAGAGTTTTCTAAGAGGGGCTCAAATGTTTTAAACTATGTCAATACTTCTAAACTATGTCCAAAACATATTTTAAGGGGGCTAAAAAAATTGTTGGGGGTGGTTCGTCCTCCCTGCGCCCTCCTGGCTACGGTCCTGGCTCTAAGTTAGCCACGCAAACACATCACCTGCACTACCCGCTTCAAGAACGCCATTTTCCGACACCATTACATCATGCGGAAAAACAGCAGTTGCATGGAAACTAACCAATTTAACTTTGGCAGAGTTCTTCACTTCAACCGCCAAAATTTAATGTTGAAAACCCCACCAAATAACCAGGCTACAGCGTATGGTACTTATTGGAAATATCTCGCTGAACATTAAAAAATAGTACAACTGCCAAGAAATTTCTTTTCTAATTTTGGTGACGTCGTGCAGCGGTAAACCAACGCCTGAACTATGTTTCTTGCAGGGGCGGTTGAGGCGAACTCTTCCCAAAGAGCACTACTGCGATTCACACAGTGGCCGCGGATCGAACACCCAACCCTCCGATTGAGAGGCGGACTAGCCATCGCCGCTCCAACGAATCGTTCGTCGCCAATGCCCAGGTGTCACGTAATGTTATGGTGTGCCGTTGGGACGTTGCTTAGGAACCAACGATAGGAGAACAAGAGCCTTGACTATTTGCCGTGATTTCATGCAAGGTCTTGTTCATCAGACTTTCAGAGGAGGGGCAAAAGAAGCCTCGAAATATCAGTACCGGATCAGTAATGTTTGCTAATCTGCGAATGTCGTCTATTTCCTTTGTTCTATGGACTTTTGATTGGGATGGTGGAAACGGCTTTGTCTGGAGAGGAAGTTGTAAGGATTGGGGCACATTTGCCCCCCAATTAAGTATGTCAAAAAAACTGATTTTGAAGGAAAACACCGGGATATTTCAGCACATTGGATTTGACCCAGATTTTTGAGTAAACATTTCATCAGTTTGCTCACTTCACAACCAGATGTGTTTTTTAGGCTTAACTACCAGTCTAGGGCTTCTAAACACGAAAACTGAAAAGAGTTAGACCGTTTAAAACTTTATTTAAAGTTAATAAAGGAGAGTTAGAAATTTTAAAATCCTTTCAAAATTTAATTTTTATCAATACAGTGCCGCCCCCAGAAGGTGCTGCCCGGGGCCCAGGGCCCCGTGACCCTCCTTGCTACGCCACTGTCATCACCATCGTTTTTTCGGTAACATGCTGCACAACATAAGTATAGTGAAAAAATCCCCGTTGAGAGCCATTAAAGATATTGGAGACTTAAGGCAAGACAACAGGTTTCTGCAGTAATATGTCTCCACATAATCAAGATTTGCGCAGATGTAGGCAGCGTTGCAGAACTATCAAATTCGAAGGCTAAAAATATTTTTTGAAATACGTTTGACCTAAGCGCACTTTTGACGATTTTTGAATTTTTTGAGCAAAAATGATGTTTTTTAATTGATGAAAAGTTTGCTTGTCTTGCAGCTTCACGATGTTTTTCACTGCTTGTGACCAACAAATGACAATTCCTTTTTCTTAACAATTAATGTACAACTTCTTGGGTGGGCATTTGGAAAGTACTCGGGGGAACCTTCCTTGCAGTTAATTTTACAATGCAAGGCGTAGGCTCTGAGTTTGTATGTTGGTTCCTTGTAATGTTTAGTTGTTGAAAATGTTTCCTGGTGAAACAGCAATTAACGAATTCAACGCTTTTTCAAGGAAGATAGATTGTTAAGCAGAGCCGCAACCAGCTGATATTTTCGGGGATGGAGAAAATGATTGCAACTTGTAGTTTTACCTAGGAACGAAAATGCTAAACGTTTTTGGCGTTTTCAAATGTTTTTGAAAATATCGGGGGGGGGGGCAACTGCTCAATTGCCCCCCTGGTTGCAGGTCTGTTGTTACGTATGCAGTGTAATGAATTACAATTTAAGGAAGCCGCAATCACCACATGTTAATAAATTGGGTAGATGAAAAGACATTGCATAGCGGAAACGCTACTCCTGGCTTTCCGAAAATAACGCTTACCTGGTTGAATATTTTCGTAGTCCAGGAATCAAACGAGACAGGTCGTCTGTTGTCAACTGTACAGGCAGTTGGAACTGCAGCGTAATATAATGTTATTCAGCATTTCAGTCAACGTTCAAGAAAGAGAAAGCTGGCGAAGCATGTAGGGACGCCGGAGAGTGGTGGAATGAGAGGAGCATTGTCTCCCTGCCCTTTCAAAGGGGTGCAACCGGGACGGGGGTGCCTTTTCATAAAAGAATCATCCATAATATCATAGTTTATCAAGATTGACTTGCAAAAAATTTATTGCAGCAATTCGCGCACTCAGAAAATTTAGAATTGTTTTCTTTAACTTCTGCTACTGGTTTCAAGGTCAGAATTGTTGCTACACATAAACAAGTTTAATTGGTAAACGATTTTTTTGTTTCTTACTAGTTTCCATTGCCCTCAACCAGGCCCGTAACCAGCTTGCGACAGTAGGGGGGACGATGGGTTTTCTGAGAGGTGTCCAAATTTTTTAAACTATGTCCAGTAGTTTTAAACTGTATCCAACACATTTTTTCAAGGGGGCGAAAAATTTTCCAAGGGGTGCTTCTCCCCCTAGTTACGGGCCTTCCCTCAACTTTGTACTGCCCCTTTGCCCAACCGCTGTTTCGGTATCCCTGAAAGCATGCTTTCTTGTACTCAAAAAGTAGAAAAACGGGGCTATTTACGAAAAGCAAATGCGTAAAATGTCTACATCAGCTGACGCTCGCGTTAGCAGGAATAATTATGAAGTGTCGAAAACATAGCAATTTGAAAACATATACCTGTAGGTGTACAACCACATCCAATGGCGGTTCAAATCTAATGTTTGTGATTTACAGAGGAATTTTGCTGCTATATGTTTCGTGTGTAAGAGCAAATTTGAGCAACAGAGTAACAACATTTTAGCGAGACAAGTTAGCTGCAGTGGTAAGTGACAAATTTTTCGATTAGATGTGGTATAAAGTTAGATTCTGTTTCTAGTTAATTCTTTGATGAGAGGAAGTGGTTCGGAGCAAAATGTTGGAAAATCCGACTCTTTCCAGCAATTTCTGGCAACAGGCTAAATTTTCAATTGCTGAACACGCTCCTTTAGTAATCCGAGAAGACAAAAATGTAACAACTTTTGGGAGCTGATTGTTTTATGACTTCGCTCAAAAAAGTTTAACAGCAATTTTACACAATCAATTTGGCATAATTTTATCACGCAAATTCAAGGTTCTGAGAAATCGCACGACAGAGTTAATTTTTTCCATCAAAAATTTATGACACAAACAACAAAGAGAAAACCAACCATGCGTATAAAATTGCATTGAATGATTTGATGGATCGCTGCCCTTGCTATCAGCAAATTGTTTGTTCACAGTGAAAACAATTGTTTGCAAAAAGTCCAGGTTGATATTATTCTAATGATTGTTTTCTGCTTTGCAGTGTTAAATTCGGTCAGACCTTTTAATTCTTGCGAAATCTGCTCTGTTTCAAGGATTATGTGGTTTTGTTAGTACAAAGTTTGGAAGAAAGGAAAGGTACAAAATAAACGTTTGAATCACATAATTGTGTCATAGAACTGGCAATAATTTTGTCAATAGGCTGATAAGCACTCCAGGCTAAGTCACCGCAAATTTTTTTGATTTATTTCACCAGAGAAATGAACAAGCACAGCCCAAATTTAACAACTGCAGCTGATATTAACATCTGTGACTCTGCGTGCTAAAGCGTGGTGATTTTAAAGTCTGGATTGATTGTCGATGCCTACAAAAAGGTAATGAAAAAGTAAACTCGCCTTTGCTTCGGGAATAACTCCAGAAAATGCTTTGTTTTCCCAAAGAGCAAACAGCGAAGAATTAAAAACATATTCGCTGAAACAAGCTTCAAACATTCTGTCCTGATTGCTGTTTAGAGGTATAGTAGGAGCGATGGCTGGGTACCTGTAAAGGAACTCGTCAGAAAAATAAACTTGCAGATCGATCCTCAAATTTAATCTAAACAATTTGATTTACTGCAAAGGTTTGTCTAAATATCTCATTCACAAGAAATGCAATGTATTAACAAAGGCAGCAACTCGAAATGTGGGGGAGCGGGTTTGTCGAATAAACAGCATTTATGTGAAACTTGAAAACGTTCACCAAATCAAGTTTTCTTGGAAAATATAGACCAACTTTTCTTTTTCTTGATTTGTTGAGAAAATTCTTCCAACAATTTCAAAACGAACCATGCGTTGTGTCACAGACGGAGCCTGCACCAAACGTACATCTGCCCCCAGTCCGGGAAAGGGAAGGGTTGGGTAAGCTGGAAACAGAAATATAATAAAAAGACCAAGTTAAATCGTCAACGCGTGCACCCACTATGTTAAAACAAATGGAAGCAAAATTGACAAGAAAACTTCAAACCTCAAAAGTTTATCTTTCGGACGTTTTTCTGAAACACAAGTAGCTTCTTTTTTAAACTCAAGTGCATTTCGTTTGCCGAAAGCATGCTAACCAAAAACGTTGATGAATACATGTTTAATGCCGCAAGGCAATGGTTTACTTATGTTGTGCTTATAACAGTAGTTAATTGCCACACTCTTGATTTTCTCTAGTAATACGTACGGTTGAAGCTTTGAGTGAATTTCTTGCTTTGTTCATTTGCAAACTTTGTAAGGGCCTGACAAACCTAAAAAATAATTTAGAAAATAGTTCTTTTAATGGTAGTTTGAGCTTTCTAAGCTGTGCTTCAATTTTTAGGACTGTTTTTATCTACTCTTACCTTATCTTAAAAAGACACATCTTATGCAAATCTTTAATCTTATAAAGTCGTTATATGCTCTTACAATGACTTTGCCAAACGTTGCAGTGCTTTATTACACGGTGAAAGTAGTGTTATACACAAAAATGTTTTAACACTTCTGTGAAATGTTGTTCAAATGTTTAAGTAATAGCCGAGACAATTGGTATGACCAACTTGATGGCAAATCACTTGTGGAAAGGTAATTCACGAACTATTAACGTCATTTTCTGGAAAAGAGCGAAATGTTAGCACGAGTGCTTGTGCTGTTCTTGTTGCGATAGTTGGGTTTAATTGGATCTTGAACTTTGTAATTAAGTCTTATTTAATATAGTCTTTTAGAAAACTTAATTTTATCGAAAGAATTTGAGAATCACTGAAAACTCCAAACCTTTAAGATGCAACATGCAATATTTAGTTTTTTACTTGCAGGTTGAACAAATTAACTGTTTGAATGGATGGCTGCAGCATGATTTAGCAAATTGCATTGCCGCTTTTCTCTTCTTGCATCAAAGTAAAGTGCTAATTCCAGTTGTTCAATTGAAAAGACAGTCAGCTGCGGTGTTTTCCTAAAATTTGCATTTTAACTTAACCGAAACGCCACAGTTGATACAAACTTTTGAGATGAATATTACAAAAAAAACAAACCCAAAAACTAAAAAGATTTTTTTTATCGAAACTAATATTCATGAATCCGTAGAAGGTTTGAACAGCTCTCTAGCTCTAGCGGCTGCATGGCGAGTTATGGCCAAAAATTTACCGACTATCATAGTGGCCGGCCCGGGCGTTCAACGCTAGACTAAGCACACTGGACTTTTTCTCAAAAGGTTAGCGGTAGTTTAAGTAAAGTTGGCAGGGAAAGTTTTGACAACTAAGACTCATAGGTATTGACTTAGTGGAACAACTGGTTGAGAAGTTAGGAAAACGTAAGCCTTTTAAGTGTTTTTGCGGGATTAATGAAATTAGCAGTAACAGGTCAAATATAAAGATTACGTTGTGGTCATTGCAAATGGCCTTCAAATTACATGGCTAATGACAGCATGCATAAATTGTTACCTGGTCAAGGATCCAGTCTTTGAAATATTTGCTAGCGAAGCTTAAAAGTATATTGAAAGCTAAATCGCAACCGGTGTCGTCCACATATAGATTCAAGGTTCCTTCCGTGGTTGAGCAAGTCTCGATCAGGGTTGCCACCTAAAATAACAATCATAACGCCTTTCCTGGTTACAATGGCATTCGTATTGCTAGCGACAAGTTAAAAAGTTAGTTTTATTGCTGATGGATTAATCTAAGGCAATAGCTTGAAAGGCACTTTTGGTGTAAATCATTGTTTCCCAAAGCGGACGGTGAAGCAGAAATGGGCGATTGGGGGCCGGTGAAGCAGAAATGGGCGGTTGGGGGCGACAGGAGACCCAGTTAATAATTACATTTCTGTTGTCTTACTAACTTTGAGTGACCAAATGTCATAAAAAACAGTATGATCAACAAACATGTATGCATGTAATTTGTAAACAAAAACTTA
>Ga0210059_1000242_pt1 | contig 60420 bp, 31 predicted proteins | sample Ectturendosymbi2_FD_188042 | JGI IMG/M metagenome (GOLD analysis project Ga0210059, IMG submission 188042) | Ecteinascidia turbinata endosymbiont from Florida, USA - Sample 2 (SPAdes) (version 2) | ecosystem: Host-associated > Tunicates > Ascidians > Unclassified | place: Key West, Florida... | reverse complement strand
ACATTGTAATAATTTAGCATCATTTGAAATGTTGAGTCTAGAACTTTTGATTTATGTCTCTGATTCATAAAGAATAGCAGTGAATTAACTATAAATGTAGAGTTCTCATCCTTGGCTTTTGTTTTTGTCTTGGTTTCACTTTTTTTTACCATCTCTGATTTTTCCCTAGGCCTCCATTCTGCAGTTCCTCTGTTTCATTCCCATGGAATACAACACCAGCACAGTTCGAGGAGGCAAGGTTGGAACACAAGTCCAGCAGAAGTTAATTACAAAGGCAGCAGCAAAACAAACCTACTTGTTAACAACAAAAAACCTACTTAGACCTTATTCAAATAGAATCCTACATAATACATTTCAACTCAAGTTGTGCTTTCACGACGTAAATTTAAAAAAATAGGAATCCCTTGTTTCCTTTTTTTGCCTCAGAAACAAAATAATCATCGGTTAAAGAAAATCTATATCTTCACAACAGCTAAAGCGATAACCAAGTTGAAGCAAATTGCTCCCTTTTGAATCTTCCATTCACAAGCGTTTGAGGTACTTCATCAATAGGTTTTTGACCATTGCAAACTATGATTTTCTGTGAAATGTGATAAGAGCTCTATAGGTGCAAAACTCAGCACAGCGATGAAAACCAAAGACGTTAACTAAAAAACAAAATGCAGTACCACAATGTACCTGCTGCTTGAAAAATAACACTACTAGTAACGTTTTTATGTGAAACGCTTTGTAAAACAAATAACGTTACAACAAGAGACCTGAAAAGCCCATATAAGAAACCCACAAGCATAAATTCGAACCTTCATGAGTTCTTTCTGAACGGTTCACCGTCTGGAGCGGCATTTCATTTCGGGGGGTGTTACGAGTCTGGGAAAGTTTGCTTTGAATTTTTTCAGACAAAGATCTAGATATAGATAAAATGAAAATCTGATTGAAACGAAGAACAGATTATAGTCTATAACGTTTGGGATTTTTTATGCACCAAGATCTCCATATTATACAAAAAAACGACAGCGTGAATCAGTGGAAAACTTGCCGTAAAATGTTTCAAAATGAACTTTGTTTGAAACGTTTCTGGAAAAATACAGTTCTGTGGGTAAATAGTATGCATAAACTACTTTTTTACTTCGCAGAAAAAAGTGTGTAATTTGTCAATGATTACAGACGTAATCCAATTCTCTTTGTAAACACGATTTTCGTGAATACCTCACGTTTGAGTAAACTACCTTCTGTAAACAATTCCAAGAACTGCAACAATTAACACTGCTGCAGCTAGAAATGATAATCCAATGTATAAGCTGACGTTTCTTGGAGGGGCAACTGAAAAAGAAAATGTAGTCAAGGCATTTTGTGTGTGAATGATTTAGCACCCTGCTTTTCGAATCGGAATGCACCAACTACGTAGCGGCCCTTGCCGCGCTTACATAGGGTCGAATATCGGCTCCAGCAACAACCCTATCGTGGTGAGCGTAAGCAGTTGACGAATTCGACAAAATGCGACCTATTACCCTAAGCCGGGGTGGGAAACCTAATTATTATCACGGGCAGCATGAATTGTGCATTATTGCTGGCGGGCCGCAAATTCATTTAATTTATCCTAAAATTCTACCTTTATCTAACTTTGAGGAAGATTGACTTCTTTTGACTTATTATCCAAATATCTGCTTATCATGGTGCTTCGTTTTGACGCGATTTTATACTCTAACTTATGTAACGAAAATTATGATGCGAGCAATATCAAATGTTTACGCGGGCCGCAAGTTCCCCATCCTTGCTTAAGCAGTTCCGTCATTGGGCAACTCGGGTTAAGTCGTTAACATGTCTGCTTTGAATGAAGGAACTGACTTTTTTTGTTGCGACCAAAGCATCAGCAACTCAGTTTTTGAGTTTATCATCGCAAAAAGCAATTAAATTGTTCCAAATTTTGAATGTTTTAAAATTTGAAAGCACTGCGTTCATTCCGTATTACGTTGAACTGGCAAAGTAGAGGTTGCTTCGCATCCAGCAAAGGCAGAGTACTTTGACGATCCGACAATTTTAATTAAAACTGCTGAACAGCGAGAAATCGAACCTGGATGCGGTGCACGCAAAGATGTGAGCAAAAGGTCTTTACAAAATAGATCTGAAATATTTTTGAATTATTGCAAGATATTTTACTGAATACAACGCTATGCATTAGTTCAGTATACTACTACATTTCATTACTTCCAAATGTTAATTTGAAAGTTTTCACTTGATATTCTTGAGTTAAAAGCGAAGAAAGCAATAAATGAAACATTAACTAGCAACGTTGCGAGCAAAACGTTGCCAAGTTTAGCTTACTGTAATGGTAAGAAACAATTTGTTCAGCGCTGTTTGCGTAGACGAAGTTGACACTGCCTGAGGTTGTCCGCACAGGAGTTGCCGTGATGATGTAATAAGAGTAATTGGCCCCATTTGCCAGCGGTCGGTTGAGTCCATGGACAATCATATCAGTACTACGACGACTTCGAGCTGGTTTGGTTGCGCAGCTTGAGTTCCCATTCGTGTCGGTGAGGTCGCAGCAAGAGCGCTGGCTATCTCCGAGGATCACAGCTTTCTCTTGAGAGAAACTTAAAAAATAAATTGACAAAGCAGCGACGTAAAAAGTGGAGTTTTTGAATGGAACAATCATTTGCATTTCATGCTGTTTTTATGCAACCAAATTTTTACAGGTTTAAAAAGTGTGAAATGTTTGAAAAAAAATTTTACGAGATGAGTGGTTCACGTCAATTTCCTCTGCACAAATGCAGTAGAAAGATACCGAAGAAGAGCACTTAAGTTACTGTTACTTACTTCGTAATATCCGTTCAATCACTGCATATCTAAAGGAAAGTAGATGTGACATTACGCTTAGAATTACAGGCAGAGTGCGTTGTGGGTGTTGTGTTGATGAGATTTATTTAAAAAATTGCGTTTAACACTTGTGTCCAATTCAAGGGGGTAAAAGACACTGCAAGCGTTTCATTACAAAGCTTCATCTCCCCTATATTTAAGCAAGAAAAATCGTTGTTCTACATTGCTTCATTGATGACATTAATTTGTTACCCTTGCTCAACAAATGTCTGCCTCTTTGGGAAAAACAAGGGTGCACATTTTGTTAAAAATTATTTAAAAAAAATTGTATTTGCAGATTTCAACGGATCAGACACGAAGTCTTGAGTTCACTTACAACGGGATTGCAATCGCAATGTAACTTTCTCCATCTTCCACTTGCTCATCGGCTTGAGGCAGTTGTGTAACATTTGAAATGACGTGAGTAACGCTTTCATTGACGCTCTTGCGAGCAACAATAAACAAACAACTGCAAAAAAAGCAGACTGTTGCTGAAAAAAAATGAGTCAACTTTTTGTTGGCGTCTCGCCAACAACATCGGTGGAAAAATTAATGCTTGAATACGCCGAGTAAATTTTGCAAAAAAACGCTTAAGAAATTCGTCAACAAAAGGTTTTTGGTTTTCTTGTTTAACTGATATTTAGTTAAGAACGTCAGCTCTAATGATTTGCATTTGTACTAAGTTTCGTTGTTAGTTATACTCACCGATTTTTTTTCAGTACAGCTAAATAAATTTCACTTGCTTTACTCCTTAAGGCCTAAATGACTCTACTGTTTTCAATCCGCAAATATCCTGTTGTGGACTGCCTTTGACGATTAACACTACTATTGTTATAACAATTAAAAATAATTTGTTTTGCAACATTTTGTTTAACAACGATTCTGTGTCAGTGGATTAAGAAAAAAGAAAGCTGACCGAATTGGTGAACAAAGTTTTTGCTTTATTTTAAAAATGTCAACTTTGTACGTTCTGGTATATTTTATGTTTTTGAAACTGTGAGTTTGTGCAGCCCTGAAACATGCAATATACCTTTGGAAGTCTATTTATGAACTTTGATTACGTCTTGGTGGTTTGCATTTTTTGCAAACGTTACTGCGTTAGATTGGAAATCAAAACATGTACTTATCACCTGATCAACCCATTTCGCTCGTTGACAGGTTCCAGGGTAATTTGCACGCCACTGGCAACTGACTGAGAAGGCTTGGTGGAAAGTGCAACATGAGACGGGCCTGTGAAAAGATATGTAGGTTTGATCGAACTAAAACTACCTGAAAAGTCACGATGAACCACGAGACTATAAGTTGTTGGCGATCATTTTTAGTGATATCATCGAGTCAACCTCGCCAGTCATGAATCAAGTAACCTGTTGCAAATCCCAGTTGCTCGATTTGAATCCTCATCACTTGAAAGTTCGTTGAGTTTTGCAATCGATTGCAATGTAATGTGAACTTATTTCCGGCGGAATAAAGTCAGATCTGGTAATTGTATGAATTAGTGTTACAGCGTCATAATAGGCCCAGATCAAGTGTGTTATTTTTGAGAACTTAATCTTAAATTTTCTATAGCAACATTGTGGCTTCAGTTGGGTTAAAAGTTATTAATATACGCAAAGTATGAGCGTGTTTGAAGAAGCATGATTTAGTCATTGGTAGTATTTGTACAAAAAATGTAAATCAATTCAGGTAACCCAGCCATTGCTATAAATGTTAATCAATTCCAGTCAGGTGAAACAATTTCGTTACTGGAATGATGCCAAACAGGCATGCAGTTCCACAATTCGAAAAAGCTATTTGTACATTAAATTTTGAAAAAAAATAGTGATATTGTACCCTATTGTCGTACGAAACAAGAGGAAATACGAGAAAATATAGTAATAGTTGTGATAAACCGGGCCTTCGCGTTAAAAGTATCAAATCATCGTGCATTCTTTGCTGCTGCCCTAAGAACAAATTGTTGTATTTCTAACTGAACTACTTATTACAAAAAGGATTGTTCAGTCAATGGTACAATGCGTCAAAGTGCAATTAGCCTCCTACACAGTGTTGTGTCCAAACTTCAGCTGGACTGACTGTCTGTTTTTACTCGGCGTCTTAATAATACTATTGGCCAGTTTTACTAACAAAGTTTACTATTACTCTAATTTTCGATGACACCATTCGGGATTCGTGCTCTTTACTCACTAGTTAAGCAAAAAGCTTCAGGCAAAAACCAAGAATGCAGGTATCTACCCTTAGATTGGAAGACATGCAATCTAGGTAAAAAACTATTTGGTCATCACTGGCCTCGAAAAAAAACTCGGAGTTTTTGCAATTTATTCAAGATTTGTGAAATTAAAATTGTCTGCATATTACCACTTCAACCGTTATTTTTTCCTTGTGAAATAAAAGTTGAAATTTCCCAAAACTCTATAGGGTGCAGGTGGAGATTAGCGTAGCGCAAGATGTATCAAATATTACTCAGGATGCTTTATTATTCCTGGTGAGGACGCCTTGCTGGACGGACGTAGATTTTCAACTCTGAAAGATTGCGTTTCGAATTGGGAATTTCTTGCCGTGAAATTCTGTTAAAGGCTCAGAATTTTTTTTTTAAAGTCACTTCAAAGCAGGGATTCGTTAAAGCTTGGCATGACAACAATCCAAAAAAAAGATTTTTGAAGTTTCATTTAGTTTTCATAACAATCTATGCTGGTTGACGGTTATCAACTACGATAGAAATACCAAATGTGGTTTGCATAAAATATAGAGTAAGTGTAAATAAGGAAAACCTGTACAAAAGGTTGAACTACTTGCTTTCCAAGTATTTAATTGCTACATTATTCCACGTTAATTGCTATATTATTCTAAAGCTTAGTGACATTTCCTCTGTTAGCATCTGTTTAATGGTACAAGTTAATCTGAAAACTTTAACATTAAGCAGAATTTCTTAAATCTCTTGAAATGAACCCAACACCTACAGTTTATTTAGAGCAGAGGTTTCCAAACTTTTTTGTCCGCGGAACACTGCAAGGTTACTTTAAGTGGACAAGAAACCCCGCCAGAACTGCCAAGTAAACGTAAACGTTTTATCACCCAAATTGCCGTTATTAAGGTTTCGTACGGTAAACAAAATTATGCGCAATAAAAGTAACCATAGAGCATAAACAATTCAACAACAAGCACGTCTTAGTGAGAACAATGTATTTGTTTTCTGGACTGCAACAATTCTGAAAAGTTCGGCTTAATAGCTGATTGTTGAACTCTTACATCTGATGTAGAGTCCAGTCTGGCGCGATAATGGTTTTCGTTTGCGCATATCGGGAAAAACCTGATTCACATAGGTATTGTGACGACACTGCGCATCACGAATGAGCAAAACGAGGAAAAAGGAAAGCTAGATCAAACGATATAGCGGCTGCCACACACCCAAAGGGTTGCAGGACATATCAGCAGTTTTTGCTTAAAACTGGAAAGTATAGCTCGTGGAACCCTTTAGATTTGTTTACGGAACCCTGGGGTTCCATGGAACCCACTTTGGGAAACGCTGATTTAGAGCATCAAGTCAAACAAAGACATTTGATAAAATATTCAGTTTTTGTTGAATACACACCGCCACGAGAATCAGGCTTGGGAATAGAGCTACATTAAAAATGGGTGTATTTTTAGCAGAAGTAGGTTCATCAAACATGCATTTTTTGCCCGTAACCGCGCCTAACAAGTACCTTCGGGTTCAGTGATGCAACTTCCCGTGAAGTTTGATGACCAGGCTTTTGGAGTTTTGTTCTTGCACGGACTCGAAGGATTGACTCCAACAGAAACTTGATAATTTGTGTTTGGAACTAAAGGGGAAATTGTATGAATTGTTGCATGCTTATTTGACAACACGCTTGTGGTGTTGTTGAAAACCCGCTGGTTTGTATAATTTCGAATGGAATCGGGTTTTTCGACGTATGTTACCTGTAATGATAAAATTGAGTGACAATATTTCTGAAAACAATTTTTTTAGGGCGGATTTCTCTTGTATCTTCCTCATTAATTCGTGCAATGCAGATCAAAACCTGAAAATAGAAGCAAATGACGAATATACATTTGTGATAAAAAATAAATATATGTCTGACGAAAAGTCTTCATAGGCAAGTCAAGTGTTTATCAAGGTAAAAAGAGATTTTGTACCTGTCGCTAAACATGCTTCTGCCAATGTTCATGCAAAAAGCGTTTGCAGTTTTTTCATGTTTTCTTATGCGTGATTAATTATCGCTTTCAGACAAAGCAAGAATTGTCTAAGATATTTGACAAAATCTCATAGCAGATTTTACATATTTACATGTGCTGCTTTACGTTCATTGCATGGTTTCTTTAACCTACGATACATTTAAAGATGTTTGATTTCACTCGTGACGCACGACAAGTTGTTGCTAATTTTAGGATGAGGTACAAACTAGAGGCATCTACCGAAGTTATATTTTTGGTGATGACTTAAAATCACGCAGCCGGATAAAGTAAGTAAATTCTTACGTATTAAACAGGTAAATTGAATGAAAATGAAACATAATTTTAAAGTAAACTAGTCAAAAACAGTTCTGCGTCCAATGATATGTTTCTTGACATTGGGTTAGATTCTCCTCAATATATAACTCACCCAAACATCCTCCACCTCAGAATCGATGTTGCGATTTTCCCAAGTTACTAAGCAAGTGGCATTATTCTTTTTCAACGACACAGATGAGGGAGCTTGAAGCAAACCGCGACCTGTGGTGATCGTTGTCTGTGAGTGAACTGAAACATTCGTGCATCCCAAAAAAGCGGGCAGGACCTGCAAAAAATTATAGGCAGTTTGGACTATTTTAAGGTTAGATTGAGAAAAACATCATGCTTACGGTGATGGAATAATTTCGTCTTGGCGTCATGTTCGTCAAGACCGCGAAAGATTGACCAGGTCTTGCTGTATGTCTGCAAAGTTTGAAAACAGGATAAAATTTGCTTCGTTGTGTTTTACTGGAAAAGATCACAGAAAGTACGAAAGCGTTTTTCCATTTTTTGCCACCACCGTGGTACACTCCATAAAACCTGTCTTATCACCAGTAAGTGCATGTGCATGTTGTACATTACAGGGTTGATTTAATTTACCCAAGAATAAATTATGTTTTGCGGTGACAGGGTATCTTGGAAAAAGGCGGTTATATACTTCATCAGTTCTCTACGTATTATGAAATGCTAATATGGGTTGAGCGTATTTTAGTTCCGAGATCACGGTGGGAACTATTTCTTGCTGTCAACAATATGTTGAGCGTTCTTTTGGTTCTGGAACTATGTTGGGTTATATTTTTTAATTATCTGTATGCTGGTTTAGGTTTTAGAAATCTAACTACACTGGGCATTTAGTTATCAATTAATGACTATATCAATATACTCGGCACGACTTTGGATGTGAACAATGCTTGTTGGTCGCCACCAGCAGGTGTACGTTATGTTATCAGAGCAGCGTTGATGAAAACTGGCGAATTTAGCAAAAGACATAGTTGCGCAAAAACACAAAAATTCGAAAACATCTCTTCGCCTTGAAAAATATTTTGGTTCCCAACGTCTATGTTGAGCGATTCACATTATCTAGAAGAAAATTTACTCTGTTTTAGAAAGACATATTGCACAGCTGCAAAATAAAACGTTGATACGGAGCAAGAAAATGGTTTTGCAAGTCTTTTGCTGCGCATTAAATTCCTGCAAAGCAAACTCATTTTATTAATAGAATTGTAAAAGCGTTGCAAGGCAGCTCAATGTAACAAAATGTGAGTTTTTAACAAGTGCCAGGAGCAAGCAAAAGGTTGTGCTACCACATTTTGATGCAGTAGTATTTTGAAAAAATGCAAGCATTACCTGACATTGTGTTTTACTCTTACTTTGACCTTGTTGGCATGACTGAACCAGCCTTAGCAGATTCAGTTTCAGTGTGTTGGAAATGTGAACGGTGCCCAATTATGCTAAAGAAAAACTCAATATCAACATTTCCGTTATTAGTGTAGTGGTTGCATTTGCACTTTGGTATTTTCTGATAAGTGATTTGAGGCATTTTTTAATTAATGATTCATAAGTGTTTGTGAACAACTTAACAGTTGACATGGCAACCTGCTAACCCACGTCAGGGCGTTTGGCCGCGATTTTCGGAAGCTTCTGTGAACGGTTAACAATACTGTTCCACATTAGTCTACACTGGACCGCTTTACACTAGGTTGTTTTGGCTTTACGTTCATGCGTATTGGTGAGTCTGATCTGACCACTGGCCTACATCTGACCACTGGCCAACAAAAACGTTTTGGCACAAAATCATTTTATGGTATATCAGGGATGCTGAACTCTTGGCTCTAGGTTTTGAGATATCAACATATTTTGGCATCTTGCTACCTTTAAAATCTTTGTGCATGGCATTTTAAAGTCCAGTTTACATCATGTTATGGCAAGAGACAGTCCCGTCGCCAAGGGGGGGGGCTTTGGTGGGCTTAGGCCCCCCTAACAAAGCTCCAAGCCCCCCAAAATTGAAACGTGAAATACTATAAACCAGCTGAGTTTTATTTAATTTTGGAATGTCAACCCCCGCACAAACGCAAAGCCCCCCTATTGAAAACTTTCTTGCGACGGTTCTGCAAGAGAGCTCATAGCGTTGGTAGCGCGGATTGGTGCGATGGAACGGCCAGAGCATTGATCCAATAATGACTCATTTGTGCTCGAGGCGACTGAGTTGGCGCTGAATCGAGTATGGCGAAGCTGCGAAATCTGAGCACCAGTGATAATTAGAGTTTCAGCAGGAAGGAGCAAAAATCGTTCTTAACTGCTCCGTCGCTCACTCGAGTCGGCTCCTAAAGCTCAACATTTTGGCTTTGACTGGTTTTGCAACGACGGCATTGGTGCGCTGTATCGCGCACCTGCCGTTTGGAGCATGCATGTTGGCGTGCTGAAGCGCGGAAAAGTTAAGCGAGTCTCATGTGTTTTTGCGTGCGTCATCTGCCAGAGTCTTTCAACGTTATTTGGTTTCTTTTTTTTCTTTTTTCAAGTAATTTAAAGGAGCGCGCTAACGACTAGCCTGCTGAAAACCTCACAGTGTTACTGACCGTAACACATTACACATTATAGTAAGTCAATTGACGTTGTCGGTGTATAGACACACAAGAGAAACATACAATAACGAAACGATAAGTTGAAGAATTGTTACATCTTGAAACACCTATCAAAGTGATGGAAGAAGCGAAAAATCGTCCGCAAAAAGCCAACGATTCATCCTGCACCTTTCTTCAATGACACAATCGTAGGCTTGCCTGTGGCTGTCTATGTAATTGATATAGACTATGAAGAGGAGTGGATAGTTCATCATTACTCATTTGTTTTGCACAGTTCATCATTACTTATTTGTGTAGCCTAGTGCTAATGAGTCGCTTGTGCTGTGCACCTGTTAATCTCTCTGGTTCGATGTCTTACACACTACTACTGAGTTTAACTGAACTTCTCAAGGCATTGCTACTATTAGTGCTGTAATACAATGTGAAGTTCTGCTGTCATTCGTACTTCACAAGACTCTCCCACTTCTAATAACCTATCTTATGTTTACTTAAGAGTTAACTCATCTTCAGGAAATTGTTTCCTTGCATTTGTTGTCCCAAAAGTGTGGTCTTCAATACTAGAATGCATTAAGTCTACTGCCATTTTTACCTTCAAATGGCAACTTACCAAACATCTGTTACATGAAAAAGATACATGATTATATCACTTAGAATCAAATTGTTTCACTTTATCAAAAATAAAATGCTGTTTCTTTGACCTCACCAACTTTCCTCAATTAAACTCATTTCCCTCATTTATGTACATAGGCATCCGCTCACCGTGTTCTGCATTCGTTTGTTTTGCTTTTTCAACTGTGTTAATTCAATTTCCAAGTATTAATAAACGGGGTTCGTTGACTAGATGACTGCTATGGTCCTTCGCTAATCCTATATGACGCAGTGACAATCTTTGTTTACATTAATCAGTCAGTTTGCCACTGTTTTCTTGTGTATTCTAATCTCCACTGAAAATTGGTTACTTGTTTGGATGATTGCTCCTTGTTATTGTTTGTGTTTATTATTCGAGTCATATGAAACAATAAATCAATGTCAATGTGATTACCTTAAAGTGTTTGAAACAAGACAGCAAACCAACTGATATTTTCGGGTGTGGGTGAAATGACTGTAACTTGTTCGATCACCCCTCGTAATTTGTAAAAAGAACCCGTTTCCGGTGAATTAAAAAAACAGCCGTCAAATTAGTCAAACTTCAAATTTTTTTAAATAAATTTTTAACATTGGAGTGAAGGATCGAGGTTGATGCGACTGTCAACTAATGAACCACCTTGGTTCGGCTTTTGGTTTCACAAAATTTTTGATATCGAACCCAAAATTCTTATGTAAAATATTGCAGTAATCCGCATCAAAGCTGTTAGCCAACCACGTCGGTTTCAACCATGCTCGTTTGCCTGAAAGCAAGACTTGCTGACTGATTCGGAAACCGTCATGCGCTGTGGTTTTCAACTTTTGTTGTACCACGACCCATTATACGTCGTAACCCACTATAAATCAACGATCCCCATCTGAAACTTGTATAAAACAAATGTAATACAGCTGTGCACAAAAGATATCTACTCGCGACCTCTCCAAAATTGCTTGATGACCCTCTGGGGGTCGAGACTCAATATTAGGTATCTAAAAACTCGGATGATAGCCTGGTTTCCAAGCAAACTTGGTCAAAAAGGCGAATACATGCAACCATTATGACGTCACCGACAGAAAACCCCAAACCCAAAGCGAAAAAATTTTTAAATCAAACTAGAAGACGTCCCGAATCCGTAGAGGATTTGAACACCACTCTACCTCTATCGTTTGGTGAGTTATGGCTGAAATAGTCCTAGACGATAGATCGTCTTTGGATTAGCAGAGATATAACACTGCTAAAATTTGATCGGAAATTTAAAACTTGTTGAACTTGGTCAGCGTAGAAATAACACCGCTAAAACTTGGTCAGCGGAGATGTAACACTGCTAAAACTTGATCAGCAGATATATAACACTGCTGAAATCTGGTCTGTGGAAATTTAAAACTTGTTGAACTTGGTCAGCGGATATATAACACTGCTGAAACTTGGTCAGCGGGGATAAAACACTGCTAAAACTTGGTGAGCGGAGATACAAAACTGCTAAAACGTCGTCAGCGGAGATACAACACAGCTAAAATTGGTTTGCGGAAATTTAAAACTGGTTGAACTTCGTCAGCTGACGTCGTCTGTAAATCTCCTCAAGAGTTTTCAGTTTTAATTTCTAGCGCGTACGGTTCCAGTATGTAATGTGCAATAATGTTGACGAAAGATGCTGACAACTTGTTGCCGATGAATTGAGTAATTGCAATGGTTACTAGTGTCATTCAGATGAACTGAAGACTCCTGAGAATTCGGAATAGACTTTGAATGTTACCCGAATGCCACACTAAAAATGCCTAGCCAATAATTTTAATAGGGAGGGGGCAAAATTCAACCGAGTCTCAACATTTAAATATTTATTGCCCTTGCTTGTAAAATACTCTCCACAAAACGTGCATTTTGTGATGATTTTTTTCTTCAATTTTTGTGTTAAGATATAAGCCGGCAAATCGAAAGTCTAATTTTTTTTAAATTGACAAGTTTTAAAAGTTGCTTTTCAAAGTAAAGCTCAAGTTTCTACTTTAGATCAAAGCCAACATTCGCTCGTAAACTTTTCTTGAAAAAGCGCTTGTTCTTGATGCTATTAGTGCAAGATCTTCAGTACGCTTTTTGCAGCCAATATTGTAGTTGAGCAAGAAGTCATCGTAGCCGCCTTTGCAGTTGGGCTTTTTATATTTGTACGATTTTGGTGTACACCAGTACACGTTCAATCGAAGCCGAGTAGCGACTTTGCTCTAAGACACCGACTCCCGAACAGCGCCGGATTTAGATGGTGGGGGGCCTGGGGTCCAGGCGTGGTGTGAGACCCCACGTGCGGATACAAAACGTTTAGGTAGGAGATGGTCGAAGTCACTAGTATTTCCACATATCATTAATATTATGTCGTGATCTTGTGAAGTCACATTCGTTAACTTAACTAACAAAACTTTATGATGCAACATGGTATTTGACAATGATTAGCGATTTGTGAAACTGTTGCAAAACCAGTCGCTAGAAGCATCGCATCTTCTTTTTTAATATTTGCTTGAAAAAAGTTTTGAATATTTTCTGGACAAACGTTCTGGGCGATCCAACCTTTTCATCATCTCTAAACTTCAGTTCTTGCTCAGCAATAAATTTTACGACAGAAACCAAACGTTGCAGGCAGAGGCGATTTCCGATATTGTTCGCACTGATTGACCTGACTGGCTAGTTCTGTATCAATTCTTCATAGTGATTAATTACATCTGCGACTGAACGTAAGCGTGACATCTCTATGTACCACTGAATGCTCGCGGCTCCTCAGGCGCTCAATACTGTGCTTCCAGTCGCAGATTCCTTTTCTAATATGGAAATGCGCACATTTAGTCGTATCCGCGCACATCGGTCTACAAGTGAAGCATATAACACAAGTTTGTGAAGGAGAAAAACAAAGCCAGCTTCTGTCAACTGCTTCGCCGTTGTGGTTCTGGCGACGAATAAGATTTGTGGTACATTTCTGTGACAAATTTCTGTCTTTTCTGGGTTGTGGAACCAGGGGCGTAACGATGTTAGATGGCGCCCGGGGCAAAAAACAAATTCGGCGCCCCCATGGTTGAAGTTTGCGCCCCAATGGGCAAATCTGAGTTCTTTCGAAGGCAAATATTTACTGTATTGAAGAAAGTACTTGTGACATTGTTGGGACTTTTCGGCGCCTCCAGCAGTAATTTGGCGCCCCTGCAGTGATTCAGCGCCCCCATAGTGAATTGGCACCCGGGGAATTGTGCCCCCCTTGCCCCCCTCGTTGCGCCCCTGTGTGGAACGTTATGTTTCAAAAATGGCTTTTCATCACAATGTCAAAAAGAACCTGTTTCATATTTCAGCCGATATTCCCACATTTTTTCCGGTGTATTGGCTGGCCAGAGACCAATATCGTAGCCCCAATGATAGCATCAGCCAACTCATCTATCGTGTTTTTCGACGATACATCTTTATGTTCTTCTGCTACTGCACTGCTGTTTAAACTAGGAGTATTTTCATCGTTACGGAGATCTTAGTCTGTCACAAAATTGTTCTTCGATTTTCTGTCCTCTTACAGGTTCCGCAGAAATACCTGCGCTGGACTTAACTGCCACTGTAAAATAGTCACTTGAATGTTTCTTCACTTGGCTGCAACTTGTTCCTTTCTCATTTTTGCCTCTTTTGCTTTTTTACGTTTTTTCGAACCACTTTGATAAGCCCTACACTTGTTAAGACGACGATCCCCTTCTGTCCATGTTTGTTTATTAATAAGCTCAATAAGGCTGCCACATTTTCATCGCATAAAGGGAGGGCAACTTACGACTTTTGCTTACTTGAGTGTATTACCTACACTCAACAAGTCAAATAACAATTGGGCCTATTGTTAAGTTTTAAGTATTGAAGTAAGACGTCCAGTGTGAACGATGTTTCAGTCAAAACACACGAAACAAAATCCTTACTTACTTGTCCTACTTAGCTCATGAATATTTTGCAGTCTCCTTAAATTACTTTAAAATGTAAAATCGCCTTTAACAATATTATGAAACTAATCGCAGAAAGATTTCTTTTCTTTTAGGTTTGCGGCTACATCAAGGAAAAACTCGTTACATATTAGCGTAATGAGCCATAACGCTGAAGTAAAACTGTGCAATCTTTATCAGTTCGCTGAAGCATTTAACGATGAAGGCATTCAACGAAGGTGCAAGTTGCAAAATATTTTCCCCATCTTTCATGTTCCATCATTTTGCAATAAACCGCATTTGGTTGATGCTCTTTTTGCACGAACTGAAACAAGTTTTGGTGTTGGTAGAAAAGTTGAGCTTCATCAATGAAAGGTTCCTCTCAAGCAGATAGTACCCACAGTCTCACATGCTTCAACATTTTCTCATTCAGTTGTTTGCAAACGGAGGAATCTACTCAAAGCATTTAAATTCAGCAAATAAAGTGGTCTGTTTAGCCAGATATGCAATACAAGACTTGTGCAATACTGATACATATGACATGAATAATACACAGTCACGATTCTTGTCTTCTCTCAATCTCTGAGTTTTCTTAGTGCTGATTTAACTTGGCTTGATATCTTCATCTGATTGTCTCTATTGAATCCTTGCCTTCACAGTGTCGAAGCACGATACAACCTCAACAAATGATGCTTTGGACTTGTCAATATTCTGAACTTGCTCATTAAAAGCAACCAGAAATGATTCCAAATGTCTTTATATCTTAAGCAGAGTCCATTCAGAGATCTTCCAAAAACACGTTTCAGAACAACAGTTGGCTTGTCGATGGTCATCAAGTATGAAGGTGAAGCTGGGTACATTTAAGCATCGTTGCCAAACTAGGACAAAGTGATAGCCACCTGGTTACACACCCACTCTCCTTTGCGAACTTTGTAAATGCAACCACACGTAAATCACTCAGCTTCAAAATCATTCAGTCCTTTTCTGAAAAAGGGATGCTTCTGACGAATTTAAAATTTTTGGCAATACTGATTATCTATGCTTACTAGAAAGTACTATATACTAAACTATGTACAATGCATTGATCATCGTATCACTGTTCATCAGCAAAGCTGGTACAGTACCTATAATGGAGTCAGAAGTTCGCGCTCTAATGCCAAAGTCATTAAGATATCAAAAATATTTACCACTGTTATGTAACGATTAATGTGAAAGCAATCTTGCCTTTCCAGCTGAGAAATAACTTAACCAAAACATAGATCAATTAGACAACTTGCAGCCACTCCCATAAACTAAGCTACGCCACCAGCTCGTATCTTGTTGCAGTTGAGTAGGGACAGCTTACTGCATGTAAATACAATATATCATAGCCAATGGCGTAACTGACGGGGGCAGAGGGGCGAATGGCCACCCCTGGCAAGCTAAATGTACAAACCGGTCCCCCATTTAACTTATATCTCAGTTTTAGCATTCTTTTGGATTTCAGTATTTTGTCGTTTCTGTGTACTTTTCCGGTGATTTAGGGTTTTAGTTTAGCCATCCACATCCGGATTTACCATCATTTCTCAAATTTTTTTTCTGAGTGTTGGCTAGTGGAACCCCACAGTGGCCCGTGGGCCCCTTTTATCTAAGTTCGCCACGCTGGCTCAAACCGTTAGTTACGCCACTGATTGTAGCTATGTAAAATAAGAAATGTAAGAAGCAGGATATTTTGACATTTTTGAATGTCCTCGGAGATTATTTCATTTCTCGTGAAAATATTGAACATGTACTCCAAGAAGAGGACGTATGGTAGCCCTACTTTTAACAGTGCCACTGATATGCGACCTGTGCAAATCTGTGTAAGGCAGATGCAAAATCTACCAGTAATGAGTAGGGACGTAAGTTAATGTGTTCTACGTGGCTTGGCCTTGCATTGACTAAATTCAGATACCTGACTGACTTTCAGGAAAGCAATAAGTGTAATAGAGATTTCTTCACAATATCAAATAATATACAAGTGAAGTACTGCCGTCTGAACGACCGATAATATAATAGCGTCTACAAACACACTTTCCTCACTAATGAAAATAACTAAGTGGCACGCACACGTCGTAAATGTGGCTAAACACATGGACATGGTGGGAACCTTGGGCCCGGGCCCCTTGCCCCCTTAAATCCGGCACTACTCCCGAAGTAGGTCTACAAAACTTGTGCGCATATAAGACGTGGATCTTGTCCAATTCATGAGCGACTGTTCACCGTGTGCAACAGAATACCTCGACGGAATTTGAAAAAGATTTGGATTTCACGTCATTGAACGCTATAAAATGGGACTGCGATAGCATATTTGTGCACTACTTGCACCAAGTTTTCTTCCCAAAAACGATTGGGTATTTGTCTAGCTTATATTTAACAATGTAATTTACAAACATCGGAAAGGCAATAATGCAAAATAGGAAAAGCTACACATGTGCTCTAAGCAAACATGCATATGTTTGACACACTCAGTCTGCACAAAGTGTGAAAATGGTTGTGCATTTGCGCAAACGAAGCCAAACTCGGTTATCATCATCACTCTGCACTACAGTTAAGAAATACGTGTCGCCCCAGCACAACACAACGGGTGGTTAGCTAATCTAGCCCAGTGGTTCCCAAAGTATGGGTCGAAACCGAAACAAGGGTGGCGAATAATCCAAAATGGAATGGGTCGAGGTGATGCACACCGGAGTTGTGTATCTTCAACGTTGCCACTGCTTGTCTTTGTCTCAACAGAGTTCTAAGTCAGGCCGGGCTTTTCGGGTTGGGCCAGGTTTGGGCTTACGTTTGTCAAAATGCTTCGAGTCAATTTCGGGCCTGCATACAAACGTTTTTTCGCAACGATAAACATATTTGTCGCCAGTTACTGCTGAAGCAATGGTGTTGATTAAATTTTCAATAAAACATGATTGATCATGAATTATTATTCAGCCATGTTTGCTTTTCTACGCCACCAAAACCCCCAGGTTCGCATATCTTGACTCACTCGGCAAATTTGGATTTCGGGCCTAAATTGGGCTTCAAAAATAAATATCAGGTTCGGGCCGGGTTCGAACTGCAAAATGAGGCCGGTTACAACTCTGCGCTGTAGTGTAGGTACTTGAAAAGAGAGCGGCACGAACTTTGCAACTTACTGCCATAAATCTTCCATACAATCAACATTTTTTTCATACCTTGTTTGAGGCGTGGGTGGCGAGGTGTTCACCAAACTCAGATTTGGGTCGTGCTCAAAAAAGTCAGAGAACTGCTGATCTAGCCATTCTAGCGTAAGCGATTGAAGTCGTTTTTCAAATCCATTAGTGTTTAAATAACAAAATTCAATAGACTGAGAAAAATTCTATTTAATTTTATTTTGGTCACACGCGCTTTATCGAAAAAACAGATTGCAAGCTATCTGTAAGTAATGGCACTGTCAATGCTCTTGGCATTTACAAAATAAGAAGCGTCTTGCTATCTTCCTACTTATGTTAGATTTTGCTGCTGACTCTTCCCGTTGCGCTGAATGATTTCATAATATTGTAGGATAGGGTGACGGTCAGCATCAAATGAAAGTTGTAATACTTTCAGACTATGTAACCCTACTGGTCGGACTCTGATTACTTGACCAAATTGTTTTTTTACTTGTCAGCAAGGTAATGTGAAATCACTGATGACAAGGCTTGGGCTCCACATAATTGTGATTGAACTGTCATAATACATTTTTTAATCATCACAAATAAATATCTAGAATGAATGCTGTTGTTGTTAAACAGCGTCTATGGCCTAATTGCGCAATAAAAACTGAAACAGGATTGCTTCTTAGCCAATTTGAGCTTCGAGGTATATAAAACGTAAATCACCGCCATATTCACGGATTTAGTTTTAAAACTGAAAAAAACAAAAATCTGCGATGTTCATTTAAGACTATACCCGATGTTGTAGACAAGGGTAAGTTACACAGGATGTGTAGCACGCCGGCGTTATCAGAGAGGAATTGTTGTGACTGGTCTTGAAATGAAGTTTAATATCACCATTAGGTGGGGTAGAGGAAGCTGGTGGGCCAGAAACTGCAGCGATAAGCGTCACTCCTTTTTTACTTCGGTTAGTGAATACAAGCGTTTAGATGCAAGTTTGTACTTCATTATCACTAACTTCCACACTGAGCTTAAACCGCAGGTAAAGGTCAGCCATGATATGAATTCTCCAGCATTTATGCTATACACGACGTTTGATTAATCATGGACAATTGGTAAAACGCACTGCTTTGATCAGGTTCGACTAAACTTTAAAGTAGAATAGGTTCCTTAAGCAGTTTCGTTGATTTGCTCTGAAGTATTTCTTTGGCTTACACATCAAAAACCTTGACAAAAAAAACCTTGAAAAAGTTTGGTGCAACTTTCGGAATTGGTGCGGGGCAATTCCCCCCTTGCACCCACTGGGACACTCCCTATCAAACACTTCTGAGCCCACAACAGCTTCGCATTCAGCACGCTTAGTATGTTGATGTGCTTTATACCAATAATCGTCGTCCAAGCCATGCGATTAAATGGGTGGGAGTGCATAATTCAGGACATGCATTGATAATAACACATCTTTTTTTGCTGAAACCTAACACTTTCTTTGTTTAAAATTATATTTTTAGTTTTACACTTTTTTGAGTTTTTTTTGTAATTTGCCAAATTGTTCGATTTTTCCACTCAGAAAAATTATTTATTCCTTTTTACTGACGCGGATTTTTTACAAATAAGTTTAGCAATCTTAGCATTGTTTGATTGCTCAAATCGTGACCAGAGCAGAAAAATTCGTTTGGTTATCATTTTACACAGGTTATCAGCCGCATGCTGCAACAAACCGAAATAAATCAAAGTTTGTTACAGGCTTAAACACTATACACTCTCTTCTTAAGTGGTCTTTCCTTGGAATGCATTTTCTGAAGTCTTTTGCACTCACACCACTAAGCAACAGTTTGTCACAATGATATTGCTAGAAATATGTTTTTTTAACTTATAACGTGTTGTTTCTTGCTACCGCGGTGTGTCAAACCTTTTGCAGGCATTTATAGCACCGCTTATGAAAATGAATTTCCTATTTATATTTTAAAAAAAACAGAAGGAAAAAAGAAAGTGTTGTAACTACCACTTTTGTTTCATTTTCTAGCCTTGTTTGAAAATCAAACATAGCAATTTGCTGCAAGGCAAATATTAAGTTTGCTGAAATCTTCATCTTAAGTTTTCACCGTCAGAAGAAGGGTTAAAAGCACTAATACGCATGGTTAATCAATCATACATCTAAAGCAGAGATGTCACGGGCTCACATTTTTATGACGCGGACCGACCCATGCCATTCACAACAAACCCATAACCCAACTCGTACCCACAACCGCTCCTAAATTTTGGCCCGTACCCAGTCCGGCCCATAAAGAAGGCAATGTCTGTTTTACCCGAGGCAAAACCACTCTTTTGCCATCATACTTGTACATAAGAAAACCTTTGGCAAATTGACTTGGCATAAATCATCTTCTCTGCAATTTTTAAATACTTTCAAAATACTGTTTAACCGTTATCACCTATAGACAAAAGCCATATGTTTCAAATTTCGGTTTTGTAGCACTTGTACTGGTTGGACGGCAGTTTTGTAGGCTCCTCCCCATCAATTATACGTATTGTAAATGCGAACTAATCTGCATTGCATTTTCAATGATTCATTTTCAAAGAAACTGGCTTCCCAAGACCTCTGAGTGCACTACAAACGAAGACTGTCACTCGCACACCACCTCAGAGCGTACAGTCCACAGCTCAGCGAGCACACAACACACACACAGCATACTTCATCAGTTGTTCGCTCACATCACGCCTCATAAAGCTCAGAAAAACTCTTAAGGTCTAACACAAATTCCACCAGGGGGCGATGCTAACGACAGCTTACATTGTTGAAAAAACTTTCCTCAACATCCTCGTAAGTGCTTCAAAGAAGTGAGCGTACCGTAGCGGTACCAAAGAAAGAATAAAAGTGTTTGGGCGGTTAAACGGCCCATGAAAACGTGCTGTTAACCGCCATTTTAGCGGCCCATGCCATCTCTAAAGACACAGAAAAGATGTTTGCAACCACATAGAAACTCATAAAGTATCAACAAAGTCAGCGATAACACAAGTGACTAAAATGAAAAAATTAACAGAGCAATAACTAAATAAGATGCTATTGCCGTGAAAATCAGTTCGGAAACACTATTTCAGCAAATTCCTCCCTGATACAATTAACCTGTTTGTCAAAAGTCAACAATGAACAAAATTTGTCCAAATGTACAGCGTTAATCAAAATATATCTAAAATGTTACTTACTTTAAGTTGCTGTCTACCAAAACTTTATGACTTAGTGTTTCAGATCCTTCACTGATGTCCCACGTGATGTTCACCACTGTACCATTGCAGGTATCGGGGTTGTAGGAAAAGTTTGCCTGTGGAGCTGGTCGAACTGACATTTGAAGAATATTAGTGAGTTAATTTGGTTTTGAATTGCTGATGCCTTAATGAATGAAAAAATGCGTGGAACACATGTAAAACAAAAAAGCTTTTTGCAAGTACGATTGTGCATGATCTAGTAAAATCCAACCTTAGTGTAATTCTACTTTTGGAAAACCTGCCGACAAGGGTTAAATTATGTTCTCTTCTCTCTATGAATCACTTTGTTAAAATAAAAACTTGGCAGTTACTTGAACAAATATGAATTGAGTATCGGTTTGTAACGATTGAGTCTTCCCATTTTAAAATTGTTCTTTCCAATCACACTATCTATGCAAATTTATGAGAACTTTACATCATTTTGTTTGCTTCTAACGCCCTTGCAGTTAGGTGTTTTGAGGAACACCACTGTCACAATTTGTTAGCCACACAAACAGGGCTACTGTGTGTGCAAACCAAGTAAACATCAAATCAGTTTGAAGATGCCAAAGAAAAGGAACATTTGTGTTTGAAAACAAGTCTGCAGGTGTGTTTTGTCTGTCTAAACAAGATATTTAATTTGATTTTGGGTGACGGGTTTTTGACGGCTGGTTGAAGCTTTAAGTTTGCGTCTCGTCGGGGCAGTAGATGCGAACGCTACTTGAACACCCAAATGTCAATTAACAAGCGGGCAATCTATCACTGAACTATTGCCAATATCTAAGGTTTGTTGAAAATTTATTCAAAGAATTATCTATTTGTTACTATCCAAACGTGGCAAGAAATTCCCGTAAAACGCGAATTACCGCGTAAATTGTACAGAGGTATGCAGTGAAATGAAATCGACCCCCGAAAACGACATGCGTTTCAGTATTTCAAACCATCAGCTTGGCTGATGCTCATGAGAAACACGTGCAAGTTAATCCTGAATCGACTATTCGCTAATTGTGAGGTATGAGATACTTTGCATAAAACGTTTATCAGCATTTTACCAAAGCGACGTCAATAATGAACCGTTTTCAGCAAACGATGATTAAACCTCACAATTCATCGTGTTATTTTTGAATCGGTTATTTATGAACAAATTAGATCATCAGTGGCTGTATGATTTTTTATTCCTCGGCAGCCACATCTGCATCGATTTAGAGAGGGAGACCATGGAAGGTTTTCCTTTACAGTTAGAGGCCAGGTCTAATCTACATAAAATCATAATGGGAGGGGCTGAAAGGCTTGTACCATGAGGCGAGACATACACTGATGCATGGATGTAACGAGGGGGGGAAAGGGGGGAAAATGCTCCGAGCGCCGAATCACTGGGGGTGCCAAAAAGTCCCAATAATATCGCAAGTACTTTCTTCAATACAATACATTTTCTCCCGAAGGAGCTTAGGTTCGAACATGGCGGCGCCAAACTTGTTTCATGGCCCGGGCGTCATTTAACCTCGTTACGCCCCTGCACTGATGTTAAGAAAACGTTGCGAGCAATTTATTAGTTTACGTTAACTTTTGAAGCCCTGGCTGTGGCGCGGTTGGTTGAGCACGCACCGCCAAACCTTGTGAGCTGGGTTCTATTTCAACTTGGTCCTACTGAAGGTTTAAAAATGATACCTGCGGCCTGTCTGGCCTCGTTCCTGGTGTTAATGGGTGGTTGCAATGTAACGGTTCACGCGCGGTGCTGCCATTAACTCGCAATCAATGCAGCATTTGTTGCGAAAATAGCCGCTTGGACTAAGGCCCAAGCACGCGGAGATGGGAGCCGCTGAACACTCGTGAAACTTCCACAGGAATAGAGAAAGGGAATATAAACAAGAGTGTATTTGAAGTGTTAAAGGTAGTTTTAATTACACCCTTAAATGCAGCCATAGCTATAAAACGTAGCCTACAACCCAAAAAGAGACTGTTGTCGTTTTGCACGTCTTAGTATGAAGTTCATATTAGAGCTTCCTGTAAAAAATGAAACCTATACCCATGGGCGTCGGAAGGATTTGTTCCAAGGGGGGCACCGGGAGATTTTTCCAAAATATTTCTAGTGGGGGGGCCAAAAGTGGTGAAATTTGTTTTTTCCCACTCGAATATAAGAAAACAACCTTTTTTGGTGAAATTTTCAAAATCCAGGAAGGGGCCAAATCCCCTCTTTGCCCCCCCCCTTCCAACGCCCATGCCTATGCCAATATCAAATCTTTGACACAATACAAGTCAGATTTTACTCACCTTCACACACCACATATGCCTGAGGACATTGTAACGGAGCATCACCCGTTCCATCAACGCAAATACAACCTGCAGGTTGTCCAGAAATTGACCAATGTTGAAAATGCTTTGCAGATTTAGATGACACCCACAACCGCCCACCTTGAAAATATATTTTAAATTCCTTTTGAAATGACATTTTTTGAAAGTGTTTCTAAAGTTTCTAAGTTTTTTTTATCGTTACACATTCCCATTACGGCAGAAACGAACTCCTGATGAAACTACCTTTTTCTTCGTAGAGTATTTGTTTATTCATACCTCACAACCTTAAAGGACCAATGTGCTACTTCTCTAAAACCTTTCTGGATTTAGTAAGCTTTGTTTTCTCATATCAGAAAGCAACGGATTTTTACCACAACTGTCACTCTTTGTGTACAGTCTGCCTGACTGCTGATTGGCGGATTAGTTGTGCTGCAAGCAACACTTAAATATCAACTTATACACAGGGGACATGGGTGTCCGCAGGAATTTTACCAGGGGGGGGGCAACGTCGACATTTTATTCATCCTTTTCAGTGTGCTGCCGATGCAATGCAAATGGACGTTCACAAAACGCTTCTTCATCATAAAGTAAAGGCCCCATGTTACGGCAACAGTCACAGATATGCTTTCGTTGGCAGGAATAGCCAAGCATGAAAGTCGGAAGGATTTTTTCCAGAGAGGGGCCACGCCCTCCATACCCCAAATTGAGGAGCACGCTGTCGCAGGGGTCCAAATTCAGTCGGAAGTGCTTTTGTGGGCTTAACCCCCCAAACAAAGCTTAAACCCCCCAAACTGAAATATGAAACACTAGAAATCAATGACGCCTTTATCAATCCGTATTCTATTTTGTAATTTATAGTCAGAGCAGCACCTGCCGCTGTTACCCAGAATAACAGCGCCTGATGATTTATGATACGTTTGTGAGGTAATACACGTATTTGATGCTTGAGCGTAAAGCGTCAGCATATTCATTTCTTCAATTGTTAAACGTGAGATGAGCCTACGTGCCTAGTTGTATACGTCCAGAAGTCAGACCTCCATTTGACCAAAACGTATTTTGTGTAATGATTGTTGTGAAAAAATGCGTTATGCTTGCCCAAGTAGTCTTCTCGCATTTTGTGCTGCATATAGAAGCAAGAACAAAGTTACACATTTGCGCAGCCTGCTATTCAGACAGCAAGATGGAATTAATAGTGCATTTAGAAAAGTTTATTTAGCAATCAATGCTAAGCTTGTCCCAACAGAGTAGTACAGTTGGTGGATTATGGCTGTTAACCATGTTGCGTCCACGTAGGCCTTAGGTTGTATTTGTTAACATTTATAGCTTATTTAAGCTACAAAATGTTATTAATACAAACATGTGCCATGCACCAGGAGATTACCAAATCTAGACATCAGAAACGTATACGGGTGCGTATTTCGGCCAGTTAAAAGTACGGTGCGCATGCAAAATCAATTTACGTTGATGAACCAAAACCTTCATCGGGACGCGCTGGTTTGACCGCCCTCAAGTTTTTTCTTGCGGTAACAATGTTTTCATAACTGAATGATAGGCTTGATTCTGATTTTCTGCAAATTTTTTGCATTTCATTACGTCTTTAAATAATCGTCGTTAATTAAATGACAGTGATCAAGACCCAATTCATTTTGTTAAGCTCGTTCAAAAAATTTTAGTAGCAAACTGTGAGCCTCTTACGAGTATTTGCTGGAAAATGTTTGATAATTTAATTAATTTGCACAATTTGCAGGTGCTGTGTAGTGAATTCAATGTAAATATTTGGAATGTCTAGCCCCCTGCACAAATATGAAGCCCCCAATGACGACTTTCAGGAGACGGTTCTGCCGAAAATGTGTCGGCAAGGGGAACTACAAAATAGTGAAATAAGAAAAAATGAAAAATTGGGATATTTTATTGTGAAGGCCAATCGGCCTCGGGATGTACCATAACGCTGAAACCTTTTTTTAGAAGCCACTATTGGGGGGACCTGTAAGCATCTTGAGGGGGCCCAGAGTTTGGCCGCTACGGAACTGGGGCCAACTATGGTGAAATTTTATTTCACCCACCCGAAACTAATAAAAGAACAACCTTTTTTGCTAAACATTTAAATAGGAAAATACAAAATTTAAAACTCCAGAGGATCTAAAACAACCCTGCCTCCTTCCGACGCCCATGTAGCCAGGTTTATTACGACAATTTGATTTAGAACATAATTCAGGTTTTAAGAAATTGTGCACATGAATTATGAAAACACGTCTCAGAAAATTCAGCTTTGCACCCAGTACTCACTCTAAAGTCACAACTAAACTTTAGCGATTAAGACGTTTTCCCGTAAGTCTGCAAAGACATATTCTAACAAGACCCGGAGTTTTATGCTGTTTGAAACGAAACTTGACCAAGCGTATTTGAAGCCATTTACTCAGCACATTGTTCACGCTCACACAAACAATGGGCTTTTCAAACTTGTGGAAGCATTTCTACAGATTCACTTATGCTTCTTTTCACGCAAAATAAAACTACGTGGCTTACGGCTGTCAGCAGTTCACTCTCTCGCTGCTTTACCTGCTACAGATGTATGTGTTCGACATCACAAGCGACAAAAGGCCTGCTACCGTAACTTGAAGCGAACCTTTGAAGATCTGTGGCCATGTTCTTGTTACGCAATAAAGGACAACAGCAGAACAATCGGCTCGCAAGTTTGGCAAATTCCCTTTGCAAGCAAAGGAGCGGACATAGTGAATTGCAAACTGCATGACACTAGAACAGTGAACCTGGCTGTTGTGAAGTCAGTGTCATTCCGGAAAATAAACTGTTATTGCAAAAATTAAATCAAGTAATCGGATCTAACGTACGGCCTTCAGATTTTCTAACATTTTTGGTTCTTAGGCAAATGCCCGTTTTGGCCCCCTTGCGGACGCCCATGACAGGGGGCGTTATTTAACATGTGTTGTAGAAAACTCATTAATTCAATTGAATCAACTGACTCATCTCAAAGAGTGCGGTGTCAATCGAGTTTATGAGTATCATCTACCAACTTTGGTTCATTAATATATCATGACGTATACGTTTAGAAGTCCGGCTGTGGCAGAAACCGGATTTCGCACTACAATTTTTGGCATTAGAAGCTGTGATACTTAATCCCAAACGCAAAAAAAAGATTGCAACACCACCTGGAATCTCCCCATATAGCTTACTTATTCCTCTGAGGAACTAAAATATTTGCCAAACTAAAAATATTGCACACGTTGACAGATTTTAATTTGAATTTTACCTGTTTTCACAATAAAAAGTTCAAGAAAATCTTTAGTTTTTTTTTTTCGCAACAAATTGTTTTTTGACATTTAAATTGACAGTTTGTAGGTGAAACATTAGGCATTTAATAATGTCAAAAGAATGACAACCGGGAAATAGTAAAAGCTGCTACATGTTTTCTAAACGTGTGTTGCGGATTCGGAAAATAGTGCTCCAGAGCTGTGAGAAAATTACATGGGAATTTACTATCATGTTTCATTTCTTGAAACAACAGGCAAATAATATGCAAGTCTTCATCAATACTTTGAAGCATATTTTTCTTTTTACGGGAGTCAGGTCATTATACTGAAACTGATTGTCCAACTAAACAATGAATTCCGATTTATTGGCATTAAAATTTTGTGGAATTAATATTTTCATTTTCCTTTGTGTATTTTGTTAAGATGTACAGATATATATATATATATATAAATTTAGGATTGTTTGCATTTGATGCAACTTCCATAAAAAATTTCCAAAAGTACCTGAATGCAAAGTAAATGCTAAAGAACAAGGAAATATTCCCTGAAGATTCACTACGTTAATAATGTCATATTTTACCACTAAACAAATTAAACTTGTTTTGTAGCATTTCTTTCAAACGCTTTTAAAAATGTTGCAACCAAGTTCAATCATAAATACATGTCGAATTTATGCAACAATATATCTGGAACATTTTCAAATTTATGCACATTGGAATGTTTGAACAAGAAGTAATAATAGTGATGTGTCAATGGCTTGTTTCCAATTAAAATTCACTGCCTATCAACTATTAGGTGCGACTTATTTACAAACGTCAGTGAATTATCACAAAACTTTTTTTGACTGTCATTGAAAAATAACAGTCAACGTTCACTTGAAGCAAGGTTAAGCAGGTAAATGTCATCTTCCTTGTGCAAAGCAAAATGTCAAGAAAACTTAAGTGTGGAAATACTGTATCTACAAAAAGTGAAGACTAGTGTCCAATAAAAGGAGATTTTTTTTATTTGACGAACGTCGTTACTCGGAACCAAATTAGCCAGCAAATGATAAATGTCACATATTCAATTGTGTGGTGACAAAACCGAATGTTGAGTAAGAGTGTGGCAAAGCAACGTTTTGACTCTCTACAGTCAACACTGTTTCGAATTTGCATTGAGAAGATCACAAAAATAACAAATAAGCGTTGATATTGTGGTGCCAGAGAAAAATGAAAGCAAGCTTTCTCACTCAAAAACGTCTCTTGCATTCCAATCAATTTCAAACTTTGGGTGTACGGATTTGTCACAATTTTTGGAAAATTTCCCGTTAAAGATTTCACGTAACACTACGCATCATTAGTCCTTCATCTGCAAACAACGCTAACAGGTGAAACGTTGGAATCCAAACATTGCAACCCCTTGTTGGTGTGAATACAATACCACAGCTTTGTATTTAAAATGACAGACCAATTGATACCAGAAAGTTTGTTACACAGTAATTCACGAAAAGTTGGAATTGAACTGAAACAACAAAGTGATATATACTCTTGTCGCACTGCAGTGTTTTTTGTCAACAGTCAACAGGTAAGCAACAAATTAAATTGACACTCATTCTGCACAAGACTCACTTTCGAAGCTCAATATTGTTTTTAAATCGTCATTGTTTGAAACCACTGGCAAAGTTCCGTTTATCTTTCCACAGGCGATTCTGGCTGGATCACAGTCTTGTTGGTGCGGATTTTCTCGCTCTAAAAAACTTCCTGCAACAATTTAAGATTTGCTACACGCACTTTTGGTTTCCCGGGTTTTCACCAAGATATCGCTTTGCGTGTTGGGCAAGTTTTGAGAATTTACGATAATTTTGGAAGTTTCCATAAAGCTTGCAATTGAAACACAAACAAGTGCTTTGTTTGCTAAATCCGTTCTTTTCTTCATATTTTAAGTACTTAAATCATAAATGCACGAACTTTCAAGAGACATATATTGTAGCTAGCTTTCAATTAAAAAGAATCCGTACTTGCGACCTGCATAGGCCAGAATCTGCTCTGGATTTTACGTTTCGTAAAGTTACATACACTGGTAGCGAAAGGTAACAACAATTTCAAATCAACAACTTTTGGTGCTTTTTTACCTATACCAGTGGTGAATGTTTTGCTTTTCACTCCTGATTGATAGGAATTGCTGGCGAAACATCGAAATTGAAACAAAGACGTCTCTCTGCACCTTACTCCGTAGACTTGTAGGCGAAGAGTCGCTTCGTATTCCGTTACTTGTTTCTGCTGACCAACCTGTTACCAAATTAAATGCCAGATTAAGAATTTGAGCAGCTCAGGTTTCCACAGAAAGTGCAAAATATGTTTATTGAGGCATTTTCATTAATTTTGATTAATACTAGGGCAATCAAATTTTTCTTCATTAACGCTAATTCATACACTTTGCCCATAAGGTGAATTTTGTTTAAAAAGCATGCGCATTGTGCTTTTTGCTGGCTGAAATACGCATGCATAAAACTTTCTGATGTCTGGCCCTGGATTGTTTTCGTGGGTTTATCAAGCCCTAGTCCATTGATTCTTAACCTGGGGTAAATTTGCCCCCAGGGGTAAATTTCATCTTTGTAGGAGGTAAATTCACTGAATCATAAATTATAGCAAACGCAGATTTTTGAACATTTTTACAAAATTTAATATCTTGGATTATTAGTTACAGGACAAAACACAAAAGTACATCCGACAGTGTTTTGTTCCTAGGTTGATGAGAGGCTTAATGCCAGGCATCACAGAGTGTTGTTAACAAGTAGGTTTACGGATATACCACAGACATTTGAGATGTGCACCTTGGATTATGAATCAGAGTTGTGCTTAATGATAAGTTTTTAAATTTTGGTTCAACTTTACACATGCAGGCGAGGCTACCAGATTCATTTCGGTGCCTGAATGTGCCCAACACTGTTTTTGTTCACGACTTCATTTGGCGTTGCACGTAAAAAGAGATTGTAACTCTGTCAGAACTAAAACATCCTCTTGTGCAATAAATTTCACTCTTTTTAAAAATGGTCAGACTCTAGCGCAGCGGTTCCCAACCGAGGTGTCCCAGACCCCTGGGGGTATGAAACAAGATTTTCAAGGATCCGAATGGCGGTTTTCGAGTGTGGGAAATTTGTATTTTCTTGTGAAAAGAACCAAGATTTACGAAAGCTCTAAGTGCTATCGCTCAAAAGAACATTATCCAGCCTAATTGTTCACGTTAACGTTACTAATGTAACAATTCCCATTATTAAATGCGTGCATTGCTATCTCTGCTTCACGCTTTGGTTATCTGCATGCTGAAGATGGCCGGTGATGCGATTGTAAGCGCATTGTGGCGTTTTATATGCTTATGGGGTAACTATGGCGCGAGTTTTGTTTGATGCTATAGACCTCGAATGTTTCTGGTGTTCAACCAAGCAAAGTTACCAGAAATTGTATACAAAAGCCCTGTCGATTCGAGTTCCCTTTATCAACAATATATTTTTGTTAATATGGATTTTCCTCTGTAACTCATTCAAAAAAACAAGTATCGGAACCATTTGAACCTTCGAACGATTTGCGCGTGGCTTTAAAGAATTGTGTGCCGAGGTATGAGCGGATAATTTCAGATAAGCAGCAACGAAAAAGTCAGTGGCTTTGTTTCTAATAAGCAGTAATGTATGAAAGTACGACTGAGGGTTTTCTATTGTGCTGTCAGAAGTCCTATGATTGCGAAAAGTAATTGAAAAAATGAGGATATTGCAAAATCGGACTGTTTTTGTGAATTCTCTGGTATTTTTTGAACAGTTATTTTTGGTCTTTTTAGTGAATGAGTCATTCATGACTTAACAAATTATGCAAGTTTCAACATTCTCAGTTATTATGTTGAAGAAGAAAACATATCTAAAATCATACGTAGACTTTCATCATAACAGATATTGTTGAAAAGTTTCAGTGTATCTTTTGCTCCAAAGTGCCTGGTAATGTTTCAATGAAGCCGTCAATTTTGTAAGCTCGCTTCACTCAATCCCACACATGTACATGACAACCACATTTCTTTGGAGACCAATTACGCTCAATTTCGTGCTGTAGGAACTCTGTCTATATTAGGGTTCGTTCCTCAAGACACGTTAGGATTGGAAGTACCCTATCGCATTGCTTTTGAAATAGCAAAAGAAAAAAACGCATACAGTTTGGGAATGACTTTTCAAACCGTACGCTATGGATGTAGTCGAAAAGAGAACAAAAGAAATAACTTTTTTTTATTTGTTGTATATTGCGCGTGGAAAGCAAGCACAAAAGTCTCACTGAGTGACTGACTGGTTGAAATTGTTTGTCCTTTTTCAATAAAAGAAAGTTAAATATGGCTGTATATTCCTTCTTCCAAACGTTTTTCCTCTTGGCTCAGTGATATGCCGGTTCGTATGAAACTGTTTTTAGAATTTCAATAACCTCAGCGAACCACTTCTTGAAAGTATTCATGCTTGCTTGTAAGAACATTTTATTAAAATTTCATCTCAGAGATTGACAAGTTTCGTATAAGCATTACCCTAAAATTGCTTCCAGTAAGCACAAAAATTCATGTTTTTAAGTGTAAGTTGACAACGTTTTGCCAGAAGAGCCTGCCCCGGACCCTTATCAGGAAAGTCATGCCTTGATACACTGAACATTGTTGGGGTAAAATCAATTTTTTGATTTTGTTAAAGGGTAATTGAGACAAAAAAGGTTAAGAACCACTGCCCTAGTCAAATGTGATGACCACGTGATATCTACGTAAGCACGCGTCGGAGCGCTTTCCACGCTTCAGTAGCTTCATTTTTTGTGTGACATGTTAAAAGGTGCGCTTGCGGTCATCCTCGCTCTTTCCGATTTTGCAACGGGAGTGAGTTCGGGTCTGGCAGACCCGACGTAATGGTTAGTGTGAGGTGACTTTCGCACGCTGAACCCACGTTATGGTTAGAGGAGGCTGAGCGCCAGGTGGCTGTAAAGAGCTGAAACTCACTCAGCGCATGCTTCTACGGTCGTGTTAGCAGTATACAACATAAGAAGTTCTTCAGGCACAAAATTTTTTGTTATGAGTGATTCAGTTCAGACATATATGAAATCTACACTACCCCTCTTTGCATAAAAAGTCGTATGATATTAGAGTGCAAAGTAACATTGTTAGTGCTCAAACTGATCAATGAGAGTGATATTTTCAGTGTAGTTTTTGTGACAAACTTTAGTTGAAGGAAAGTATATTATTTTTTCTATGAAAACCGGGTTCAGCACACCCGACGTAATGGTTATTGTGACAAAAATTGAACGAAAGTATGCAAGGTGTAGACTTGTTCTTCTCCTAGCTAGTGCATGGCACATGCTCAGATTAATTACACTTTGTATCTCAAATATGCTATGAATGTTAACAAATACAGATCAAGGCCTACGTGGATGCAACATGGTTAACATCCATAATACACTACTCTGCTGGGACAAGCTTACAAGTGATTGCTAAATAAAATCTTCTAACTACACACGATTAACACCATCTTGCTTTCTGAACAGCAGGCTGCGCAATAACTTTGGTCGTAAGCACCAAAGGTATCTTGCTTCTGTGCGGTACAAAATACGAGAAGACCACCTGGGCTAACCATTAGGCCCGTAGCCACGGGGAGATATTCGGTGGCATTGCCCTCTCCCCAATTTTTTTCTGCCCCCCAAATTTTGTGCTCTGAGAATATATTTTAAAAACATATAATGAAAACAGAGATCATGTCCCTTAAATGTGCATTTTCCCCCTCAAACCACAAAACGTGGCCACGGGCTTGTTGGAAACCAGATGACTAAACGCCGTTGAACGGTTGAGATCCAAAATATACTCAAGATGTCGCTGTGATGATACCTATAATGTTGCCCCAAAGGATAGAGACTAGTAACGGGAGTATATAATTGAATGATGCAATGATTATGCAGTGTATAGAAATGTGCCAAAGAGTTTGTGGGGAACAAAAATTTGGGTGGGTGCTCCCCAATGCTCTCCGTCGCAACGGGCCCGAATGCGCTGCAGCATTTTAGGGATCTACTGGCCACTGTTGGGGGCCCACTAGCCAACACTCAGAAAATAACTTGAGAAATGATGGTGAACCGGATGTGGATTGCTATACTAAAACCCTATATCACGGGGAAATACTCCGACAAACGCAAAAAAACAACCTGCTGAAAACCTAAACAATACTAAAACTGGAATACATTAGAATTTGCCTATAACGACTTCGGCTATTATACCGCCAGTTCGCCTTTAAGCAATCCTTCATCTCCGTTCCCTTGAAGTGACGTTATAGGGTAATTCTACCGTATAAGACAAGTGGAAGCCTTTTTTTCGTTTAACTTCCCTGGGTCGATTCGCCCCTGTAACACCCGTCAGTTACGCCACTGAGTATGAATCAAAACCAACCTGAAATGTTCATCTATCTAAAATAAATGGTATAATCTCTCTCAAACAAAGAAATCCGACTTCACGGCTAAAATGTTTGGTGTGTGCAATCTCACAAAAACAAGGCCGGCGCAACCTATTAGTCCGGTAGGGCCATAGCCACACCTGTTTTCTGACGCAACAACACATTTCAGTTTTAAGAAACGTTCCCACACAGCTGCTGATAGAAATTGTAAAGTCCAAAATAACTTTTATTTGCGGCACTGCACCAATTCACCACCCACTGCAGTTGTATCCATCGTTCATGCATGGATGATGAATACTTAGTCAGAAACAGGGTTGGAAATCTACAAAAGACGATCTTGCGAAGCTTGAACTCGAAGTAGGCTAATGCTCCCACTTGTGAAACCACACTGTAGAATGTTTGCAACGAGTTGGCGAATAATTTCACTATTCACGACGCCAAAATTTTTGTCGAAACTGTCGGTCTCTGAGAGTGAGAACATTGTATTTCAAGGTGTCTGGAAAGTTTTGGGTCTACTTTTGTTTTTACCTGCCGCGAATGCCACATCAGAGAGGGCTTTTCAGCACCCAAAAGCGCGTAAAACGTATTTGCGCACAACCCGGGCAGATACGAGAGGGGATAAGTTGTACATCACACCCGGGCCCGGGAGGATGAAAATTCGCACGCTAATTGTTATTGTTTGCCAGCATAACAATTTTGTCTATTTCTTGATCTTAGCATGGTAGCTGTTTTTTTTTTATATAAGATGATTACTATAGCAACAAGCTACACAAATTTCGACGAGGGAAACAGAAGTTAGGGGGGGAAGTATCGGCATTCGTACAACCATGATTTAGAGACGATTTAAACGATTCGATGATTTGGCATGTTTACAAAGAACGAGTTGATAGGCCAGATTTTGACAAAATTGCTGAAAATTATGTTTCTGGTGGAAAGGGCACACTTAGGCAGTTGGGTTGTTTTTTTGGAAGGGTTTGAGAATTTTGTTGGCTCGTAACTTTGCTTTACCTTGCTGATAGGCACGTTTTTATAATTGTCTTTTCAATGGCGAAGAGGTAGAACAACAACTACAGTATATAGTGTTCATTGCAGGCAACGGTTTGTAGAATTCGAGATGTAGAACCTTAACATTGTAAAGAACAATATTCCCACTAATTTCTTTAAACTTCAAGGAAATGGACAGCCTTTTGGGCAGTAAATATTTAGTTTACGATTGTATCGAAGTTTTCAGTTCAGGTTAGATTTTGGACTTTGTTCCGCAACTGCGCTGTGGCATAACGTGCTTACAGGGCATCGCTTACTATGAATGGCTAAAAAAGGTCATCTTTTTCTAGGGAGCACAGAGTCGCAAAAGAACCGCTTGCTATGGCAGCAATATTTCCCTGGGCGCACGATTTCTACTGATCTTGGCCGTACCACTGAAAACGAGGCAGTGCCGACTCTGAAAAACTATTTCAACTGGTATTGCTATACAAGTTTTGATTATGTAGCATGTATAAGACTATTAGCGGACTCCACCTGCAGTCTATAACGATAACATTATGATAATATAACATCAAATCCTTGATAAAGAAATTGTGAGTCATGCTCTAGCAACAAATCGACGCATTATAAAGAGCTTGAAATCTTTAAAGACGTTTTATAAATGAAAGATGCTGCGGTGATTTCCGTTTCTTGTGCAGCCCGGTCCTGTTGGGCGTATTGTTAACACACTGTAGCTGCAATCAACGATAATGCAACGTTGTCTTGTCATAGATAAATTTGTTTCGCTTCGCTCTTACTCTCGCTCGCACTCTTTTTTGCTCTGACGTTGCTTCAGCCTGTGCGAACCCTGGAAGTTAGTCCTGTTAGCCAGTGGCTTTCAAACTTTTTTGCACCGCGATCGAGGCCCGTAGCCACGCCCCCCAAATTTTGTTGTGCCCACAAAATTTTGTTTTGAGCACATAACAAAAACAAAAGTGTTGCCCCCCTAAAATGTATTTTCCCCCAAAACCTGAAAACTTGGCTGCTCGCCTGCTAACCATAATACATTTTTCACAACAATCACTGCTCGAAATACGTTGATCAAATAGAATGTAGACGTCTGACCTCTGGAGGTATATAACTAGGCATGTTGGCTAACTTCACCTTCAAAAGTGCACGTAATGAATGCTGACGCTTTACGCTCAAGCCTCAAATACGTTGTTTCCTCACAAGCGCATCACAAATGATCAAGCAAAGTTGTTATACTGTAGATCACGGCTTCTCAAACTATGGGTCGCGACTCCATTTGGTGTGGCGAAATGTAACTTCCGCGTCGCGAAACAAATTGGCTTGGCAAATCAGATACAAAAGTTTTTTTTTAACTTTATAAGAAAATCAAAGGTATAGGCGTACGGTAAATCTGTTTCTATTGCATTTTTAGGGACATTGCTCTGATTGATGATGTCAGTTGTTTACTGTGATGTTTGCCTGAGCTGTCAAACGATAATAATAAATATCAACCAAGCACAACAAGCTATGCGTTGTTACGTTTTGATTGTTTCAAAGTACTGTCCAATATTGACCTTATTGCATTGATTCCGACACGAAGGCATGCTTATGTTTAGAACACTACGTCTGGTCTAGAGGCTAGGCTAAATGCTTTGACAGCACATTGAGTAGTTTTAGACTGAAGTTAAAGCTTCATACACAGTTTCAGACGTACTTTGGACCTTGATTCAGGAAAAGTTGGATCCACAAACCAGCCACAGTTGAAATTTCAGGAGACCACACACCTGCCTGCCATGCCCAGGATGAGTTTGCGAAATTAAATGACAAAAGTATGCTACTAGAATTTTCAAAACAGAGTTCGTGATTTTTAAATAAGAACAACAAACGAACGCCCAGTCAATTCTGGTACAGGAGTTCATAAATTCCTAGCCTTTTGCACAACTGTTTGTGTGAAGCTGCATTCCAAACTTCATTATCATAAGTCCAAAAACCGATCTTTATTGAAAAATGTTGAGAATGTTCTTCGATCTACGTTGTCTTGTATCAATTTACGAATGGATGATCTCAGTAGCGTAGCCAGCCCAAATATTTTGTGGGGGCCAAAATATTTGATTACAGGCGGATAGCACTTATTTTGTTTGGGATACCACCTCTCAAAGCACAAAATGACTATATGTTGTAAAAATTAGGCGGGGCATAGTCTTCTAGGCTCCAGGGCTACGCCGATGGATGATCTGTGTGAAAATCATCAAGTGGATCCATTGCATTAGTTGTGCTTGATAACTTCTATGAACTGAATTTTTTTTTGTTAATTTTTTTCCCTTTGCAGTTTCCACTACGTGGTAGTTTTATTACTGTTGTATAGTTACATTGGTGGATTGTGTGCGTCTGTACGATTTCGCCATAGACAAAATTGCTTCTTGACAGTGGCGATTCTAAGGGCGGCCTGGGTGGGCCATGCCCTCCCACATTTTTGGTTAGCCCCCTAGTTTTTTCCTTAATTTCCTATTTAAGTTCGCTTGGTTGAAATATACAGTAGACAACTTTCGGCGAAACGATAATTTAGAAACCCTCTGGTCTGCATTCAATGTTTCCCAAATGCATGATACGCTGTATTGTTGTTTGCGACGGTCGGGTAACTTGAGCTGTCTATGACAACACACACCAGTGGTTGCTTGGGTCCTGCGTGAAATTTAGTCAGACCGCAGTCGTGGTGTTCAAAATTCGTTTCGAAACTAAGACACAGTCGCAGAAACGGGAATATTGATCTTTCGTGCATTTCACTGTGAGATTTCTATCAGAATATGTGTCTATCAAACATTTCTATCAGAAAGACACTTGAAAGAATTTGCAAATCATATTCATCTAGTAAAAATGATTTAAAACATGAAATAACTTTGGCAAAGAATTTGCTTCGGAGGGAATCGAAGATGCTTATGTCACGCTAAATTTTTTTCATTTGCATCTACGTGAAAAGCTGCGTTTGATTGTTACTGGTAGCTGTAAATCAGTGTTTCTCAAACTTTTTTATTACATCGTCCCCTTTTCAATTTCTACACATCGTTGTCGACCCCAAACATGTTAAAACAAACACAAGGTAGTAAATTTCAATAATTTTATTTGTAGCTGAACCAAGCCATAGCTGAATTAAGCAATTGCATTACGACGCTAATATTACGTTCATAATTCTTGTGAAAATAATTCACATTGTATCAGGGCCAGGGACCAAGTTTGCAAAGCTTTGAGGGTGAGAAACCTATAACTTTTACGTTTCGATGACGTCACCATGTTCATTCAACAGTAGTACGACCTTTTTCTAAAAATGGCAAAATGGAGGGCACATTATAGAAATGATATATTTTGGGCACCATGGTCCACTGCCCCCCTCCCCCTAGCAAGTGGTACTTTACAATGGTGCTATATCTAGCATTGCATATAATGTGAAAACACATTAATTCAGAGAGTTTGACTTATATACACAATTATGCTAAGAAATCATGATAATCAATTCAAATTTGGTCAGTTTCGAAATAAGATGTACTGCTCCTAAAAAACAAAAGATTCTCACTAGAACCACTGCACCACATAGATTAAATCAAAAACAAACTACAAGAACATTAGTATCTAAAGTACTAGCAGTGACAAGCGTGTTCTGTATATTGCAGGCCAGAGCCCAGCTCAAGAATTCGACTCTCGACAACATGACAAGAATCAGTCACATGATTGAGCCACATACATGCACACAATGATGCAGTTAAATCAAAATACGTCACTGGTTCCTAACCTTTGCAAACACTCCCAACCTTACGTGGTATTCCAAGCTTTTGTCGAACCCCATTTTTTTCAAATACAACGGAAAAAACTGGGTTACATGTTTCAGACGACCTTCGTCGAACCCCTGAAACGGCTCCGTCGAACCCTAGGGGCTCGATCGAACCCAGGTTAAGAAACACTGGTTTAAGTAAATGCACATAACCATTCATGAAATGAAGTTTGCGGTTGAAAACTTTGAGCACTATGATTTTTACGTTAGTTGTAAACAAAAACAAAACCTATTGCAGTGAAGCGCAGCACTTGTCTCTGCCAGCTTGAACCAATGGCCTATAAGTCCGCAGCAATTCAAACCCGGGGAATGGAAGAAAGTTCCTTGAAACTACCTAGTCATGAAAGAATTACTTGGGTCAATACGTTGTCTGATTCACTTATACTCATCAATAGCAAAAAAATTTTCATTAAGAGGGACATTGACTAAATCTTACATTTAGCAAACCATTCCAATTGAAGTTACTTTCAGAAATGGTGATTATTTCATGCTTGTTAACGTAACGCTTAATCTGCTATTGTTTTATTTTTAAGCAAATAGTGCATGTGTTGTGGACGCTAAATCTTTACTGGCCCATGATATGTTCGCCGTTCTCAAATTGCCCATGTAAGAATAAACAATCCCAGTAATCTGTTTTCAATGGTATCATGCAGTTAAAGTGATTTTTATAGTCAAGGGCATACTCTGGATTTTGACCAGAAACAAGGACCGATTTTTGTGACAATGAAAAACTTTTTTTATGTAGATTTGATGTGAAGAAACATGTTACCGAACGTAACCTTGCAAACATACTGAAAATTGACTTGAGGTTGGTAAATTGCTTCCATTGCCAAACTTCCATTCTAAGGCGGGAAGAGGGTTTCCTTGAAAGCGACAGAGAAACTCTATTTTGTTTTTTCGGTCCGTTAGAACAGGTTTGGCCTCATGTACTTCCTCAGGGGCACCTGCGAAAATGTACAAAGCAGCAAGAAGGTAAAACCAGAAGTCTAAGAGAATTGAATGTGTTCTTCATCTTTCTAATTTTGCGGTCGACATTTCAAAATCTGTAAGCATTTCACTCGCTACCAATACATAAAAACTGTTGAACAGTGTACTTGTCAATTTCAAATAAAGATACTACAGTAGATGTAAAATCCTATTTTTTAAAGGTAAAGCGCGAAAAGTCATAGGAACAATTTGCGAATATCGAGCAAAATTTGAAGACGTTTGTAGTTACTGCATTAAAACTGTTTCAACGCTACAAAGACATGTATGAACCTAACACTTGTTTTCAGAACTAAAACAAAAATTTTAAGAATCGGCATAGTTTCCCACAACCCTTGCCATCACCAAAATCACTGTAGTGGCATGGAATCACCTTCGTGTTCATAAACCTCAGACCGTTTGGGGTAAAGAGAAGAACCAACAAATTTTGTATCTGGGATTTTGATGAATTTTCTATCACGAAATATATATTCTTCTATTCGATATTTCAAAGTTAACCAAAATAACAGGAAGCACCCCATCGTCGTCAAAAAAGCTTTAAATGCATATTGGAAGCTGGCATCAAGTTTTAAACCTTTTTGCATTGACACATATTAAATACAGGTTTTATATAAGAAACTATTTGCTGCGTTTTCTAAGCTCCGCGTTTAATACTGTAAATAAATACCGACACTCGCAAGTAAAATGAGGAACCTAGCAGCAATTACGAACGCGCAATGCCATTGTCGTTTACTTATTTACTAAATGAATCAACATACCTACAATATTAACGATGACATTGGCATAGTCTCTTTGTTTGTTCGAGCTGAATGCAACTCGATTTTCAGTTGTGCAGTTGTAGTGTCCAGTGTCGCTGTATCGAGCCTTCAATAAATGGTACATTTGTTGGCTAAAGATATTTCAGTTTGTCAATACGCTTTGTTAAAGAACAGTGGTAATGCAAGGTATGTATAAATAGAAAAATGATGGGCATACACTTGCAGTGAAAATTGTTATAGATAATTATTTTTGAAGCTAAATCATTCAATGTTCGACAAATTTTCGTGCTGAAGAAGAAGTAGGCAGACGTTAAACAAGCTCTAACAAGAAATGGAGATAAAAACACGAACAAAAAAGTAGACATTTGTCTCACAGGCAACCAGATGGTTTCGACCACGCCAGTCTGTCCATCCGATGAATTTTCAAGGGAAAAATTTCTGCACTTTTTTGAGTGGTTATTGGTTCTTTTCCTAATTTTAGCTCGTTAGACTTTGTGCATAAAACAAATGCCAAACATTTTTTATGAGAACTTTACAGATGCGGTAATTTTATTTTCCTGCACATCACCAATGGCAAGTTTTATAATACAGTAGTTTTAGGGATTTACTGGGTTTCATTTCGTTTTCTTGCCAACATTGGTTATGCGTTGTCTCAACACTTCTCACTTTGAGAACCGGCCAACGAATATATCGTACCATGATTTCGGCCTAAAACTAGCAGTTTTCGGTTGCATTACCAACGCCATAGCTCCTCCGCCGATTGCGCTAGAGAGCTGTTCAAGGGCTCAAACGGATCGGTCAGTCTTCTAGTCTGCACTCGAAAAAAGTTTTGGTTGTGAGTTCCGGATTTTTTGTGAGTGGCGTCATAAGTGAAGTAGTTTACGGGTCATTTTGGCTCATGTTACCTGGCCTAGGGCCCAACCGCTAGGCCAGAGTGTTTCGCTGAATTTTTCTTTGGAAACTAGGCTCGAGTCTGAGTCTTTTGAGCCTTTGATCGACTTTCTAGCGTTCCTGGTTCAAAAGTTATTATCTAAAACAAGCAAATTAATTAATTATCTGATTAGCTCATTAGTCAAAAATTTTTATTAATTTAAATCATAACATTTGAACCCGAATCCTCAGCACGTCATCCAAAGTATCAAAAGACTCGGATTGTAGCCTAGTTTCCAGTAAAACTTCAGCGAAATACTGTCATCTAACGGTTTGGGCTCAGGGCCAGCTGAAGTGGACCAAGGTGGCCTAAAAGTCCTCCACTTATAACGTGTCTCACAAAAAATCCGCACCCCCAAGCAAAATTTTTTTTCGAGTGAAGACAATAAGACTTGCCGCGCCTTTTGAGTCTTTGAACAGCTCTCTACCACCTTCGGAGCCTGAGTTACGCGCGCGCAAAGCTACGTGCGATCCGGTTGTTTTGGCGAGATAAGCCTCAAAGGTGGCCGGACGCCAAAGTGTAGTTGAAGCTTTTCAAGCTATTCAAGATTGTTGTAGTTTATCAAAAGAAGACAACCTTCTGCATCGTATTTTTAACAGCAATCTATCGCGCCTCGGAAGCAGCACATTTTTACCGATGGCTTATCTCACAAGCATTCAAGTTTTATGAGAGCCAATCTTTACTAAAGTGTTCCACATCATTCTGATGGACATCAAGAAAAATTTTGTTTGATCAATGCCTGAATGTAAGTCGTGTAGATGCTTCATGCGTTTTTTAAACTTGTATGGACAGTTCCAACAAAGTTTTTGTTATGATAATATTCCGGACAACATATTTGAAACATCGGAATCAGTGAACCTGGTTAAGCTTGACTGTTTAGAAGTTTACCTATGTCGAAAACATTTTTCAGTACAAACCTCGATTGCTCGTTTATGTTTTTTGGCATATTTCAGCAGATTAGTCAACCACTTTTTGAAGATATTTGATAAACACGTAATTTAAAAACTGATGAGTGTGGCATTCCATTCAAACAAGCAATTCAATCCACAATTGCGCATTGGTAAGTGAAAACCAGTTGCCAAGCTAAGAAACCCTTAATCTTTTTACCTTTGACAATACCAAATTGCTCCGATTTGTAGTTGCGTTGATTGCGGAAAGAACCTGATACACAGAGTTTGATGAATGCCACGAAATATCCTGATTACGTTTCATCCACTTCACTGTCGGCAAAGGGTAACCGACCCCCACACACGACACGATGCAAGTATTGTCAAAGCAAGTTCCATTTCTTTTTACACTTATTTGAGAGTGGGAAACGTGAGCATTGGATGGTGCTGAAATTCAAACTAAAGCGCTGCTTATGTGCAGTGAATCCTAGTAACGAACACAAAAAAAAAGGTGATGAAAACAACTTTTAACAAATACGCAGTTTAAATATCTTGTTTCTAATCCGCTTCTCAATCACTTTGTAGCCAGTGTGGTCAAGGAGGCCATGACCCCCAAAATTTTTAGAAGATATAGTCATTTTGTGCGTTGGGAGGCGGTATCCCAAACAAAATCGTGTTATTGGTGCACTGAGGAACTCTTTTAAATTTGCACTTCTTCTATTCACGACATGATCAAAGATACTTAACATTCGTTCATTAGCAGCGCTAGCTGCCATTACGCAGAACGTATTTCATGCACGATCACTGAGAGCTGGAAGCTCCAATCTGTGGTAACGCTTTCACTGGAGCCTACCCCAGCTATATTTAACGCAATACCCACATGCATCCCAGTAAGCTTTTCATTATTGTGTATGTGCAATGCAGTACAACCACAGCCTGACTTTATTTTTATAATTTGAAAACCGACATTTTCGAAGCAGTATAGTTTTTAGTGTCAGTTTGTCATGCTCCAGGAGCTGGTGGATTTGCGCTTGCCTAATGCCATCTCATTATAAAATTTATTTCAACTTTTCTGATTTTTACTCATATGTTCCTCTGCACTGAATTGATTTCTAACTTCCCTTGTTTTTCCATTAGCACTAAATTTGCCTATTGCATCATAGTTTAGGAGTGATTAGAAGTATCAAACAGTCTTTACCGTTGCAATTAGTATTCAAATGCTCTCAGCAGCTTTAAACTGAATTTTTGTTTGCTAAGATGAAGGTAAGCCATTCAATGTGCAGACCTCACGAAGATCGTGACGTAATTTTGTCCCGGTGGAGAGTTTATTTGGCATCGCTGCACTGCTCTACACCTTCGTACCACAAGCTCTGTGTAGCATTAATTTCTTTGCTTATGTCACCTTCACATGCATTGAGTCAACTTTCAGTAGCCCGCACAAATAATATCTTATCCCGCACCGTCCCGCACTAAGTTCAACCCGCGCCCGACCTGCAAATGCGGGTACCCGCAACCCATACGGGTTTAACTCTCCCCACGCAAGACTCCATTCAGTACGCATTTAAACGATGGGAGTAAACACGTTGCGATGGGAGCAAAACTAACACACTTAGCTGTGGGTGAAAGTAGGACTGTGCCAAAGAACACAAAAAATATAGAACGAATTATTTCACATGGGGAAGGATCTTGTTCTGAGTGTTAATTTGTACGTCAAGTTGGTGATACGACATACTTCAACAGATATTCAGAGAATGAAAACTAGGTTGATCGACAAATGTAATGGTGTGTTCTTTCTTGAAAAAGTGATTGTTTTTTGTGCCATAGCTCGTGGAAAAAAAACATTTAGCGCAGTTCATCCTTAATTATATGTGTACTGTGTAACACAGGGCTTGCAAGTGGGGCATACAAGAGGTACATCATACCCGGGCTCGTTAGTATGCAGGGCTGCGGAGCTGTTGTAAAAATGAATTGGTTCCGGCTCCGGAGCTCTCTGCTTTCGTAAGCATGGCTCCGGCTCCGGAGCTATGTTTTTTATAACATGACTCCGGCTCCGGCTGTGCTTTGTTAATACACTTCAACAATTTCGGTTTTCCTAGTGTCGTTCTTGTAGTAAATGAGCGTGTTATTCCAACATATTTTGAACTAATACTGTTCCTACTATCAGGCCTGGGTAGTCGAAAGGAGTTTGGTCTAGAGTAGTAGGAGTCGGTAAAACGTCTTTTAAAAAATATCCGATTTCAGGCTGATCTTCTGTTCGCCGATTGTGAGTGTTTGTGCCACGAAAAGTCCGTAAGCGCCACACTTTGTGTTTTTGCACAAAGACTTAGTCTCACAAAATGCGCAAATATGCGCTGCGATGGTATTGACTGACTTGTTCACACTACACTCGGCAGTAATTCCACAGTTTGATATGACTAGAACAAGTCCTCAATTGAGTTCGTGCTTCTAAAGCGTTGCACGTTTCGATCCAAATAGTTGGCGGTAACACAGTCACTTACCTTCGTCCTCTACACTACCGTGGTCCAACTACAGGCCCGCAGGCCACATGTGTGGCGCGGGCAGAATTTTTATGGCCCGCGAACTTTCTCACTATTGATTGTTGTGTGGATATAAAAGTAGGTAATTTTAATTAGAACACGCATAACATCTTTTAGTAATAACAATGCACAATATTAGCGGTGTTAGTCTCGACCAGGGTCTCCAAACTACGGCTCGCCAAGACATTTCACCGGCTCACGAAGACATTTAGTTAATGATGAAAAATAATGCATTTACAAAAAATTTATTGATTTCGTAGAATGTAACATATCCCGAAACAATCCTATTACGTAAGATGTCCGGTCCACGAACTGTTGTGTAGTGACTCTGTGACAAAGAAGTTTGGAGACCCTGGGATAGATCGTAGAGAGCTTCTAGAAAATAATCAGCGTAAATAGGTTTACCAAACTGAAACATTTTGCAATAAAAATGCACTTGGCGGTTGTAGCTAAACCCCCCTTGAGCTTGATATTTTACGAAAACTTTATTACCTGCGCAAAGGAGATGGATTAATTGTTTTCGAATATTTTTGCTTGTTAATTTGTCAATTTATTGCAAATACCAAGGAACGGAATTAATTTGCATGCATATTTCAAGGAACATTGTAAATGGGCCAAAAAGAAATAATTAGGTTTTGGTGGGAATGTGGGTTATTGTCTGCATCCAGAAACCATCTCACCACTTTTTGCAGACCTTTCGTCCACTACGCATGTTTGAGATTGTGTTCCGCGATAGTTCACTTCATCGGAAACAATTGTCTTTGTTTTGTTTGCTATGGCTGAGCAGCGCAAGTGCGGGCCGCATGGGCTACATTACCAGTCTCTGTAGCATGATAAAACTGTTGCACGAGCTCAACAACAGCAGTTGTTAAAATAGAAGCATTCAAGCAGTTGTAATGTCTCAGCAGGGAAAAAGGAAAACTACTGTAAAAGTTTGCTGGCTTCTATACACAACAAAAAATCGAACGTTTACTTGCGTGCTTTATGCGCATTTTCAATTCTTGTGTAGTTCAGCAAGATTCGACCTTGCAAACCGGGGTGTGCGCTAGCCAGTCCGGCAGCACACTTTCTGCGCTCCACTGCTTGTATTCGACAGACATTAGCGCAGCTTCATTTAGCAGTTGTCAATTGCTCTGACGCAGTGAAGAATGTGTTTTACTTCACTGTTTTAACGCGCAGCCTGATATTTTTGCAGTTATGAACTGCTGTGTGGTAGGGTTGAGTGCATTTCGCCCCGACCTAATCTGGAGCGCTGATAGTTTATATTCAGTCCAATGACACACAAATTAAGGGAAGTGCGTGTAGACGAATATGCATATGCCAACTAACTTCGCCAAAACGTTGGTTTGGCAACATGAATATGACGTCAAATTGTGACGTCACAAACAGCGCACATCAAATAAAAATGACCACCATATGCCACTGAATGAAAAACCCCCGATGAAAATTTTCTGCGCACGCCCCTGTCAGAAGCACATAAATGTGATAGATATGTGAGAGTGGGCTACATTTTCTACTATGAAGCAAGTCAAATCCAAAACATCAATCGAATGTCAGGCGAAGCACTGTCAATATTCTCTGACTTGCTACCACTAACACATTGGTATTGACAAAGGAACGATAGTGTGAGAGAAGCCTCAACCACAGGCATTGCATTGATTGGTAAAAAATTTAGTTGCTATTGTGTAATGGTTTCAATGACACACTGACTTCACTCACTTATTTTCCTTTCTGTATCTTGTCAACCCGTTTTTTATATACCATTTTATGAGAAGTGGCCCGCGAGTTGTCACGTTTTTGTAATATGGCCCGTTGATCAAAAGTAGTTTGACTACACTCCTCTACACAATAGCAGCGTGACAGAAATCAGTGAATAACAACGTTCGCGTGGCGAAAGGAGTTGGAAAAGACTGGTAGTTGCTCGACGTAACAGCGGTAAACAACGGAAGAGTTAAGTTTTGAGTTGGTTGGTAGGCTCAATTGCTTGAGCTTTTTGTTACGGTGGTTAGAGAATATTCAAATAACTTCACTTTAAAAGCCATTTGAGACGGTGTCATCATGAATGCCTAGTGCGCTTTGCGACAGTGTCGCGTAGCCCATGTTTGGAGACTGCAGGCCGGGAGAATGCACTTTTCCATTTTTCTTGTTTATTCAAAATCCTGGACACACGCCGATATCAATAATATTGGTTGCAAAACTCACAGGGGACCTGCTTTAACTAATTATTATACGGCATTCGGCAATGACTTTAATTGTGACTATTTTAGAGTAACAGCTAGTCAGCTACTACTGACCTGTGTAAACATAGTGTTGCCACTCTGTTGTTACGGAAAAGTACTTGATTTCCTGATCAATAACAATAAGTCCACAAAAAAAACACTAAAACCGCAAAAAAACACTAGATTACAAATGCAAACTTACAAACAGTGAAAATGCCCAGAAAATACGATGCAATGCCAACCATAGACATCCTGCAATTGATTATAAACCAGAGACAAAGAAAAAGGGAGATAGCAGCAGCCCTTGTGTTGGTTTGTATAGGTCACTGGAACTTTTAACAGATGGCCAAGTGACTTCGCAGCGGTCGCAGCTCAAAACATATTATATTGCCTTATGTAATTTAAGATTTAATTGGGTAGAACTTTTAGCAAATTACAAATAAATCAAAAGATCTCGATTACTGTTACAATTACAGAACATTGTGCAATTAATTACATCCAGCTTACTCATAAAAAAACCCTAGATGGACATAAAAAAACACTAGACACTAGAACACTAGATGAAATGCAAAAACCGTAGATCTAGTGGGAAAACACTGGGAGTGGTGCCACTGATCTCGGTGCCATTCCCAAGTGCGATTAGCAGGCGGGCAATTGTGTCGTCCAGCCAGTTGTATACATCACTGAGCGTTATTGTTTAGTCATAATTCATAATTGACGATAGTGAGGTGCTGTAAGGCGTGAGTCAGTTCAGAGAGCCTTGTTTTTCAGCGCGCTTAGCAAATAGTGTTGGATGATGCATCTCAGAAAGGGTCCAGAGCCGGAGCTGCTAAATTAACCACCAGTTCCGGCCCCAGCTAAATTTTGAAAACAGCTCCGGCTCCAGCTAATTTTTAAAAGCAGCCCCGGCTCCGGCCCCACCGAGAATGACCGGCTCCGGGGCTCCGGCTTCGGCTCCGCAGTCCTGGTGGTATGTACTGGGGCCCGGCAAGATGAAAGCACACACGCTAGGTTTTACTGTAATCAATCCCAAACTTACTAGTGTAAACCAGTTGCTGGTAAAACAATTAATCTCTTTCTGATTTTGACATGGTAACTGTTTAATCTATATTCTGATTACTACACAAATAAGCTATACAAGTTTCGACAAGTGTTCCAGAAACTAGAGGAGCTCCTTAGCGGTCTTCCTACACCCAGTTAAAATTTCTTTCAGAGGCCCTGGTATTGCTCAATGTTAATGAATCGTTTGTGTGTATACCTGTTAGCCCTCTGGTTTGGTGTTTTAAAGTAGGCCTACATGTTATTACTGAGCTTAACAGAGCGTCTTGTTGTATCGCTGGAAATAGTGATTACTTTGAAGTTGTTGCAGTGTCAATTGTGATGATGTCGTGAGCCAAAGCTAGAGCATATGTTAAAATGAATTAATTTCCAAACTATTTTATGTCTTTGAATCTTTGGGTTAGATTACAAAACAACTATCGCTATATTAATGATGGGAATTTGATTTAAACAAATTTTGATTTTCAAGACTCGATCGGATTTTGAAACATAATTGTTGGATCGTATTTGCATTTGCAAAATAAAAATCCGTTCATCTCTGCAACAGCCCCAATGTGTAAGTATGAGGCTGACTGCCACGGTCATAATATATATATATACTACATCAAACCACGATAACGTGTCCAATTTAATGTACACTGCTGGCCCCTCAACAAACAAACAGACCAAACTCTGTCTCAATTTTAGGTGGAACATCTGATCATGAAAATCGGGCATAATCCCACTAGGAGACGTAACCACAACATGAAATCTGCGCCAGTAATAATCATGCGCCACTGAAGCAAGAAAAACGCATTTCTTTTTGTGCAAACTGTGTTTTTCAATCCATATGTTTGCAGATTTTGTAAAAATGACTTTAACTCGAGTCTCCAGGCATTTGGCAAAAAATGTAACTTGCGTCGAGTCTTCCCAACATCGTTTCTCAACGTGATTCGAGTCAAGTTACCAAAATTCGTGACTCGAATCGAGTCGAATCATTGACTAGAGTCACGCTGTCGTTTACAATTAGCTGTCATTTCTTTCTTTGAGCTCGTGTTTTTAATCAACTGAAATATTATCAGTTTAATGCCTTGCTGATTGCTAATTTTTGTTGCACACTCAGCTAACTGATAGTGCGATATGTTTGCTCAGTTTAGCTGCGTCTGGTGCAATTGCGTAGTGTGTTTCTGTTCTATTTTCAGAACTCGTATTTGACGATTAATCACTGTTGAATTTTGGTGCTTGAATTGTGACCAGGCACGGTTCTATGTGGTTTGGTCCCCCTCAAGACTGGACTTTGGAAACCCCAATATACAATGGATTGCATTTACACATAATATTTATGTAAATAGAAACGTTGATTTACTCTAACAAGTGTTTATAAAAGCATGTTTCAATGTATATGAATACTGATTACATAAGAATGGCTGACTAATATCTAAAGTAATACATTGGAAGATCTAACAAACATATTGCGCATTTGTCACCAGGCATTGTTCAATCAAATATTTTGCACTTGTGGTGTGAATTTATTAGGAAAATATCCTACCGTTTCTACCTATTATACGACAGGTCATTCTCAAAGGAACAACAAAAATGGGTACGAATTAGCGATGAACAACAATAATAGCAAAAGCTGCGCATAAATGAAAAAAGGCGCTTTTAAAAAACAGCGACGATACGAAGGAGTTCAATATTTGTTGCAGTACTGCCAATCAAATTTTAGACGTAACCAACAAATCATTCAAAATCAAATAGCCAAGACAGATGGAAACTTCAAGAGCGTAAACGTAGGTGAAATGGTTAACCAAATAAAATTTCATGGCGCAAGGCCGAAAAGTGATCGCGAAATTATAATATTTAAATGAAGTGCTTAATTTTATCATTTAAGAACAATTTGACGTTAGGCTGTTTTCCTAATTTCACACCAGAAAACCAAAAATTGATTGATGTAACAAATAGTTAGGCTACAAATTTTCCTAACTAGCAGTCAAACTTCCATTAGAGCACCACATAGACAAACACGACGATAAAAACAATTCCACGCAAAGACTAAAATATCTTTCCATATTACTATCTCGAACAAATGTACAAAGTTTTACTGCTCTATGCAGTATCGTTGAAAAACAGGGAAACTTTTGTAGACAAACACACAATGTTAATTTTCGCAATGTGAAAAGATTAGCGGCATCTTGTGATGGAAGCTTCTAAACACTGTTTTCTATTCTTGTGCAGTGAAAAGATACAGCACAGGTCTACAAAATAATTTTCGTAAGTAATTTCGTAGTACCCTATGTAAAAGTGTTTACAATCAACGTGGATTCAGCAACGGTTCCTACACCACTGCCAGCATACCAATGCAAATGCTGACAAGGCAGCAACCCAAAATGCACGTCGCAATGAGGAATAATTGGCTGAGATAACAGGAAGCTATGGGTCGTGGAATAATCAATTTCTGTACCGTATTAGACAAATATGAGTGTTGAAAAGGGAAATGTGTGAAATCTGTTTTTGGTGAGCTTAGTACGGGTGTATCTATGTGCACTAACACAGGTCGTCAGTCAGATTTGCGAGTACCTTTTCATCAAGTCCCCTTGTTTGCCGGGTACGGAGGCCCTTTTTCAGGCTCTGATTGGGACTACAAAAATATGCGCTGACATCTTCCATTCCGTACGCAAAGTACTGCAGAGAATACAAGTTTGCAATTTTGTTGATACACGAAATTTTGTGAGATGCAGATGAAGCAAAAAGTTGTCAGACGCGCGTTGACAAATTACGTGAGTGATAGCCCTCCACAGCTCGCAGGTAAGGCTGGCACCACAAAAAGTTGTTGGTACGTTTTTTCGGTGTTTGTTCTTCTGAAGTAATTCCCGTGCATAGCAAACAAAAACCTCTGTGTGCTTGGTGGCGCATCACGATTTCTGTTTTTTTTTCTTGTTTCTTTTATCACCCCAGCATATCAACGATGTGTGCAAGCCACACACGTACACATAGGCGTATCCAGGGGAGCTCAAAGGGGTCATGTATCCCAAAAAAATGTTAGAAAAGAAAGTCATTTTGTGTTTTGAGAGACATATTTCTAAGCACAATATTGTTATTCCCCATAAAATCAAACATTTTTCTCCCCCCTAATATTTTGGGTTGGCTACGCCACTGCACGCGCAAAAGTGAATATATAATTGTAAAGTACCAACTGCCAAGTTTTTCTTTAAATTTAGAGAAAACAGACTTAAATGAAATTTTTTAAATTTAGTGAGAACAGAGTTGTCAGAACTAGCCGAGAAGCTCGAAAAAACATTTTATCATTTTATCAAAACAATTTCAATGCTATGGTGCACCGCTGAGCATCCCCTATCCGACAATTTTAGTTATTTACTTCAAAGTGTCTTCATTTCCGTCCTACTGCCGGATTCCTGTGTGACGATGAGTGTATACAGGAACGCCAGGTGCGCTGTTTCAGTGTCTTGCTCTTCTTTTAGTGTTGACTGAGTTTTTTAACTAACGTCTACTGTGCTTGTGATATGGACCATGAGTCTGAATCATACAAGAAAATAAAAAGTAAATGAATCCATGTTAACTGGTAGCCTAGATATCTAGCGTCATGTCCCTAAACCCGCTGATGAAAATGACCAAAAACAATTTCTGAACGGAAACAGAGGCGTTCAGAGGTCTAGTGAATGCCTGGGGCGACTGCTTGATTGGATGCCCCCCTACCAAATTCTGTAGTATTGAGCAGTGGCGTAGGCGTATGGTGGTCATTGTTACTGGATATACGTTGTTTGTGACGTCATAATATGATATCATATTCACGTTCTCAAACCAACGTTTTGGCGAAGTTTGTTGACACAACATGCATATTCAGGGACGCCGGAGCAGCGGTGGAGTAGGTGAGCAGTAAAAAGTTGAGGGCAATTGAAACTTACAAGAAACAAAAAAATCGTTACCATTTATGTTTGTTTCTGTTCATCAACAACGCTGACTTCAAAAATAATAACAGAAATTGTAGAAAATCATTTTGAATTTTCTGGGTGTCCGAATAGCTGCAATAAGTTCATTTCAAGTCGATCTTGATAAACCATGAAATTACCCACTGCATGATACTGTTATGAAAAGGTACCTTCGTCCCCCGTTTCCCCGCTTTTGAAAGGGCAGAGGGGGAAATATTCCTACCATGCCTCCATTCTCAGCAGTGCCTGGGCATATTTTCTACACGCACTCTCTTTACTCGTTGTAGGCTACAATGTGTCGCTGTAATGAACATAACAGCGGTCTCCTGAGACAGAGCAGTTCATAACGGCAAAAATATCCGGTGTCAAACGAAATTGCTGACTTGCGAAACTTCTGACTTCAAGCCATGTGCACATGTCCAGAGTAGTGTTCTACATACCCAATACGCTGAGAAAACTGATGATTTAGGCTTAGGGTTTCGTGTTTAGGTAAGTGTGTCGGGTTATAAGTTTGGGTTAGAGTTAGAAAAAGAAAAAGAATTGAAGGCTAAGAATAAGTCCAATATTTTTCAGTGGTTATAGTTATTCCCGTGCCGTAGCTTGTCATGTGAATCAGACATCTTTCCAAAACGTTTTGATTTACATAACACACATCAGAAAAGTAATCGCCAAACTTTAATCCTTTACTCCGAGAAGCAAAATAACTGACAAACAATAATAGGTCAGAAATTTCGCGTGACACCGGCAACGCGTCAAAACAGGGGAGTAGAACACCCTCAGTGCTACGTCAATGCAAAAATACAAGGCTGCGCGAATGTCTCGTCGAATAACATCGATCAGAAGGTATGGGGCTTGGAAGGTGAACACCCACGGTTGACACTTTGAAACTTGCTAAACTACACAGTAATTGAGAATGCGCATAAAGTACGCAAGAAAATTTTCGTTTTTTATTTTGCGACTATTATATGTACAATTACTAAGGGGAAAGAACAGAGACGGGCTTATTTGAGCCGTTATGATCAATCCGCCTGAACTGCCAATTAACGACGAAGCGCGAAACAAAGCACATATTGCAAGCATAGGTTTGCGACGGTATTAGCACAAAAAACGAAAAGGGAAACTAGTGATTCATCATAAAATCAGCTAAATCAAGCACGTTGAAATAGGATAGGTTTGAAATTTGACTCAGAAAATCAATTAAAGGTCCATAATTATCTTCAGGGTTGATGTAGTTGGACCCAACCATAAGACCACCCGGGTTTTTTTGAAAAAGCACACTTAATACAAACCAATAAAATCCACCAAAATCCCATTCTTTTCTTTACCTTTGAATAATGTACTATGATGTTAAAAGTAAAATAAGCAGCACACTTGTACAGTTAACTGTAAATTTTTTAATGAAACAAAACGAACAGCAACGAAATTTGAAGGACTTGAAAAAAAGAGAAGAATGATTCGAACAGTTTGCGTAAATTCTACTGGTTATCTTCTTCATCCCTGTAAAATCGGTTTATTTTAATCAGTTTTTCTGCCTTCTCTGCTTCCAAGTTGTTTCTGATGTTGGACCCATACCAAACCATATGTTGAAAACATACATATAGATGCTGAACTAGCAGGGCATGTAGACTACATAAACTTGACGTGAAACTGCAGAGTTTGTATGGGAGTGACTTTTCTCCGTTTTGTGTGTGCATGCTTCCCAAGCTTTACCACTTTGGAGTGATTTGACCAACAACAAATTGAGAAAACAAAGACAGGGTACGTTTTTAGCTTCATTTTTGAACACCATAATAGGTATAACAAGTTATTATTGTGTAATTCTGAAAATGGTGATGTTGCACGATGCAATAGAAGCAATTCAGAATATTTTTTCTTTTTTTAAACGAGCACAGCCTGTTTCTTTTCAGAAACCCCCCAAAAAAACGGATTAAAAAAAACGGAAAATCCATGTGAATTGTTTTTGTTAAACCGGTTTTTTTGTCAACCATGATTATTTTTCAATCTTTTTTGTGATTTTCCCTTGATCGCATGATCTGGAACAAGTCACGTCACTATCAGTTCGATTGGGTGTGCGCCGCACACTTGAAGTATAGGTCACTGATATTGAAGAAACTGAGAGTCACTGGCATTTGAATACGTAAAAATTAGTATTGACAACAAAACAAGTTTCGTAAAATAAAATTCATGCAGCATGTATTTGTAGACTTACAATCGGACAAATTGCCTGGTTAAAGCATTTCAATTTTTGTAATTTCACTCTTTGGGTGCCCCCATGCCTTGGATGCCTGGGGCCGTCGCCCCGTTTGCCCCCCTCTGAACGCCACAGAATGGAAACCAAATGCAAAGACAACGTTTGTTACATACCTTGACATTGTGGATTATTTGACCAAGAGCCAGAAAACTGACAGGTTCCATTAGATAAACCAACAAGGTGGTAACCATTTTTGCAAGTGTGCTTGCATTCGGTTTCGGTTGAACATCGATTGCTTATGCAGGAGACAGAAACGGAATGCTTTCGGCAAGTAATAGAAGCAAAATTCAGTGAGGATAGCAGAGGACATTTGATTTCTTAAACAGAAATAGCACATTTTAATTCGTATGACTGTAAAATGTGTTTTTTCTCTTTTGCTTGTACTTCGTTTACACAGTTTAACATTCAGAGTAAACTATGTCACCCTGCTACTCAGTTTGAGTCAATTATTGACTTATGGAGAGGCGAAAAGTACACGTCTTCTAAACATATAAAAATATCAAGGAAATTCTTAAATATTCTCTAGCAATGATGTTGGCAAAATTCGTTTCAGTAGTCACTGAATCCTGACCTTAGTTGGCTGAAATTGTTTTTGCGGAGCTTTTTCTACGTTGCCGTTACCCTTTTACAGTATTATCGCAAACTTCCCAAATTACTTTCCCTGCCACCAAGAGTTATCATTAAACATAAAATGAGGAGACCACCGTAAATCAAAATTTCACACGTCCAACGAAATTGTATTTTTTTAACTCAAAAGAGAAGGTTGGTGACAAAATTCAAGATGCATCCGCTTTCGCAATGGAATTTGACAAGTGAGAGAGTTGGCTTCTGCGCTAGGTAATTTCTACATTCCACAGCAGGGGTGTACAATCTTTTTTGTATTGCCGGCTTCATTGCTTTTATTCATATGAAGTACAACCGCTTATGAGTTCGAGTTATATTCATGATTTACTGCCTAGTGACAACCAGTGTTACCAACTGTTCTTACAACGAATATACCAAATCTAGTCTAAAAATATACCAAATACATACCAAATTCATATCTGTAACAAAAAATTAACAATGTTATTTTTTCAATGCCTTTTGATTGTTTCACGTGGATGATTAACAGCTGCTTTTGAGCAGTGCCATCATAGAGATGCTGCAAGCTCAGTTTCTACTTTCTTAACTTTAGCAGTGACAGATTTAGTAATCACTGGAAAATTCAACCTTCCAACACCTCCAACTACATTCTCATTTCCTTTGTGGTCCAGGACATTACTATGTTCTATAATAGCTGGCAATTTTCTTTTTCTTTTTGCACTATTAGCAGAAGGGATACACAGCAACAGCAGAATACTGCTTTACAAGCCATGCAATCTCTGTCAGTCACACTTTGCTAAATCTTCTGGCACTCTCGTACGCAGCTTTCCCACATTCGGATGCATTGGCTGACTAAAAGCCCATACTTGGAGGTAAGTTCAGTTTTTTCAGAACTTCTCAGCTCTCTTCCAATCTTGCTTTCCGCTTGCCCAAAGTGCATGCTCACTCCCATGTTAAGCAAAATCACTAAACTTTTTTATATAGCTTCAACACCACTATCGGTTTATCTGTTTCCGCTTTGTAACAAACCAAATAAATTGATTTAAAATCTCAACTAAAACCTCCGACAAAAATATACCAAATATGTACCAAATTTTTCATATATACCAAATAAAATATTTATATACCAAGCTCTTTGAAAATATACCAAACTTTTCAAATTGGGTATATATATGTATACCAGTTGGCAACACTGGTGCCAACCAACACAGAACACATTCCAACATACAGTACATTACGTATTGATTCTATAATCCTTTCTGACATCACCATCCAGATTGTAACGCATCGTGTCGACTGATTTTCTTGCTTTGCGTATGTTTTGCTACAATATACGCCAGCAAGGCCGCCAAATCTTATATTTTAAATTACATGCAGACGGCCGCAAATTTCATTATCGAAGGCCGCATGCGACCGTACTGCCGCAGGTTGTGCACCATTGTTCTACAGTATACTTCGGACATTCAACCAACAACTAGCAAATGGAGCATCAGAGCTTTGTCTTTCCTTATGCATTTTGACACGGCTATAAGTCAAAGCACGTGTAGGAGCTGATTGCTAGAGACAGAAGCTCCAGCTTAAGAACATCACTGAAGTTCCTACGTAACTGGTCGCTTTGCAAATCTTGGTGATCATGATGAGTATTTGCAACCTGGTAGCAGTTGCTGGCATTCCATGTTGTGTAAACCATAATCATTAGCATCCACTTAAAGCTGATATTTCGTAGCATTCCGTTCTCAATTTTGCGCCACTAAAGTGCAGGGCCCGGGGGAAGATGTACTCCCTTGCAGTATAGTTACGACTCTTTCAAATGACAAAAAATCTAGCGAAACAAACAGTGAGACATTAAAGATGCATACATTATAAATACTGCGGGTAAAAATGTACATTGCACTGCTCCATGTCAGGGTCGTCGCCAGCGGGGGGTCCAGTGGTGCCCTGCCCCTCATTTCACATTTGGTCCCCTGGTTGCTGCATACATCCAATACAGTATCTTAAAAATGTGGACCCCCTTCTAATTTTTGGACCCTCCTTCTGGTTTTTGGCTCCCCTGCTGCTAAATTTTGGCGACGGGCCTGCTCCATGTTATCAGCCCTTGACCCACCGATTTGGGTGAACACGAAGCAATTCAATAACTGAAGTACAGTTTGTTGCAAAATAACGTTAGACTTTGTATAGATCCAGCAACGGTTTCAGTCCTTTCAAAATTTTGTAAACATATTTTAGTTGGCACGTATACAAACTGTGATATGTTATTGCCTTTTCGCAATAAATGTTTCGATTTCATGCGTCATATCTGAACAATTCTAGATGTATTACAAAATGGTCATCAGTTCAACACCACATTTAAGACATTTCTCCTATAAATACTTTTATATTTTTTGTGTATTATGACCATCATATTACACTGTTTATGAGGATCTACAACCACAGATAAATTTGTTCTAAAATGCATCGGAAGCTTATGTCGAATCTATGTCGTAAACACTAGAGATTTTGACAAAACTTTGTTTGTCGAAATACTTCCCAATATGTTGAAATTGCCGGTCAGTAAAAATCAATTACTTGTTCGGTTATGAGCAAACTCCAGCATAAATGGCTGTAATACAAATTTCATTAACTTTTTTACAAGGTGATTAGAACGCATGAAGTCCAGTGAGGTTTCACACTGATCTCAATCGAACAAAAGAACGTTGGATTTTGACTGCGATTAAATAAGAGTCTCATAGGAATACTACTCATGAACCGTGTGAAACAAAAAGTTCAAAACACACGTTTATCGCAGCATTGCACGAAAAACAAAAGCACTAAAGCAAATGAGAATCTTGCTGTCATTATTACCAAGACATTACTAATCATCAACTGTACTTACAGCAGTCGTTCATTTTGTTACATTTATGAAATAACTTACGCAATCCGAGCAGATAAATTGCCTCACTATGTGAAATACTTTTCTGGGTTCAGTTAAAAAAGCAAATGCCAAATTTCAACAACAAAATTGTCTGAATTGAGAACAAGAATTAAATCAAGAAAAACAAAGCAAACCGCTTCTGAAAATATGGAAATTTCTTCTAAAACTGTAAATGCCTGCAATAGATTATATGACAGTTTTCGTAGGTTTCGCTTTTACCTGTCTCACAATTAACTCCTTTATAAGCAGCTGCGCATTTGCATGTGTAGAAGTTTACTCCATCTCTGCATATTCCGCCATTACGACATGGATTGGAAGAGCATTCGTTGATATCTGAAAAGCATAGCAGGATGTGTGTGAGGAACAAAAGTTACAGCTTTGTTCGAAAACTAACACATGATGACGAGTGCACGGTCGTGTGCTTTACGCCATAGTAGGCTAGTTTGCTTAGTATGGACCGAAGACAATCGATAACAAAGTGCTGGAGGTCGATGATTGTGCACAAATCCATTGTCAGTCGAAAAGTTGGATGACACACAACAGGTTTACAAAATTAATGATGGAAGTGCCTAATCTGCATTTAGATTAATAGGCTAGTGCGAAATCTGTTGAAAGTGGAAATGTCATCAATTGTTTGCTTTGTGGCAGTTTTATATACCCTAGACAAATTGCAAGTTTTCGCTTTGAGTTTAAAGCGGCAAGTATGATTTTGAAAAATCACATTAACGATTTGTGAAAAGCCCACTGCTTTTGTCTAATGCTGATCTTCTTCTGACCGAATTTTATGTTGGCTTCTCCCAAGAATTTTTTGTATGTGCAGTTAGTATATTGTCGGGAGAGTAATATGACATAGAAATTCGTGTGTCAAATTGGTTTATTCCAAAAAAGATCTGACGGAATTATGTCCCACGTTTTGCTGTTTTCTTGCTTCTATTCAGTGTTTACCTGTCCTAGCAAACTCCCTGAAGTAAAGTTGTTTTGACTTCTCTACACAGAGAATTGCTTTCTGTTGCGCTTCGCACAAGCACATTGCAATAAGAAGTGGTTTTTGTAAACAAATGTGCGAGTCTTCCTTGATTTTCAAACCTAAAAGGGAACTAGCTTCCTCCGCACAGAATCTGGTGACTTCCTCCACACGGAGAGAAGCCTTGTATTTTCCACCAGCACTTCGTCGAGGAAATTCATTTCCTTATTACGCAGTAGGGTGCCTATAAAACAGTTTAATTGAGACCGTTTTGTGGAGTCAGAATGCAAGAACTAAAATATGTACGATCGGGTGAAGCATCAGAGTAATATTCAATTTTCCCAACTTGTTTCGGAGAGTGACCACAATGAAACTAAAATCGCAGTTTTTATTAAGTAAAGCAAAGTCGCATTTTTCCGCGTTCGGCCTGCCTTGCATTGCGCAAGCACAATCGATGTAAACAAGGGACTCAAACACGAGGCCCCTGAGTTTTTTTGTGCGACCGGTGATGTTTTAAAATAATTTCAAATAATAAATTCAGACGGTATTTTTTTGTTACCTCTTTTTTGAAGTGCTCCGTCAGCGAGAGAAGAAGTTCCGTTGAAACGAAAGTAGAGACCCCAATAGAAATGACTTGCACACAACTCACACAGCTTTAGCATGAATTAAGATGTTAAAGTTATTTCCAGTAAAGTTCAGGTACCGCCATTGTTGCCGTAGCCTCATAATACGACCCTCGGGTTACTTTATCAGTCCTCATTTGGCCCTCGGAGCGATTCGGATTTGATACCCTTAATGTAAGCACAGAAAGGTCTCAAACAATCAGGTTGTGGAAACAAGTTGTGAGCTGTTTGTGCGTTACCTGCATGAAGGGCCAACTTTACCGGATTGGACCGATTGCTTCCAATCGGACCCCGTGTAGAGAGGGGCCATGCGCTACGCCTACTGACCCACGCATGCTTATAATTTTTATACTGAAGCTGCGTGTGAGGCGCCGGCGCGGGATGCGGGAGTCATAGTTTTTTATGCGTGGGGCCATTGCTAACAAAAATCAAGGTGAACTACGCGTATCTTTAGCATCTTATTCAACATAATTCTTTCGCGAATCGTAACATTGGTCATTGATCTCCGATGCGTGGTCAAGTCTTTTCAATAACATCTAGTTAAGGTAAACGGGGTTTATGTTTTGAATGACTCAAACAATTTATACTTTTGCGCGATATCAATACAAGACGTCGTTTAACAAGAAAGATTACGAGTGTCTGTGAGTTGACCGCAAGGTGTAAAAGTCAGCCAACCCTTAAAAAGAACAACCAGAAAAGCAATACAGGGATTACGATTCTAATAAAGAAGAGCAAAGGGAAAACCACACACAAAAAGAAAAGAAAAACACAAGACGAACGACTGAATTAATGCAAAAACGGCACAAACATCCCAATCGAACTGTAACGAACAGCGCCACAACATGTAATCATACGCTGACAAAAACCGGAAACACTGCCTAGTTCGAATAAAGAAAATATGTAGATTCTACAGGGGAAGGAATGAAAATCATGTTTGAAAGAGGAGTTGTTTATATAATTTTATAAATGCATGATGTGGCCTATTAGATTAAGGCTTCTCACACTTTTTTGTTCTACAACCCCATTTTGAAACAGATTTTTTTGAGATCCCTTCATGGATAGCCTAGATGTTAGACTCTAACATCCAGCATCCTCTAACAGTTGGAGGGTACGTGTAAAGATCTTACAGGCATTTTTGTCTACGGCGAAATTATACAAATACACACAATCCACGAAAGTAACTACACAGTAATAAAACTACTGCGTAATGGAAACAGTAAGGCAAAAGATTACCAAAAAATTCATTCACAGAACTTATCAAGCATACCTAATGGGATGGACGCATTTGATAATTTTTGAGGCATTGGAGAGGATGACAGGTGCCTTCACGTGGACATTTGCCACAAAATATCAACCAAACCTATCAATACGAGAGCAACCATAGCTACCCGCGCTGGTTGTGTTCGGCATGGGGTATGTCATAAAACGCCTTTCTTAGGGCGCGGCAGTAGAAATGCTGCCGACGACCCACGACCCAACATACTCCAGCTGAACACCGATGGGGCTCACTGCAAACAAGATCTCTGTCATTGAGCAGATAGCCTATAAGAACAAGGTTTTCATCATCGTCCTACAGGAGAGCCACTGAACAATAGCAGACAAGCTAGTGATTGCCAAATTTTCACTAGGTTGGTCAGTCCTGAGCAGGAACCACGGCCTTGCCACGTGTGTCCGACCTTAGCAAGCGCGGGGCCCGATTGGAAGCACTTTTGCGGGGCCCCACTCAGAAGAGTGTACATGCACAGAAATGTTTGATGGGTGCATCAAGTCATAATGATATAAATCGGTGATGTTAAGGAAAGAGTCCTGATGGGGCGATACCAAGCTAGGAGTATCTGGGGGTACGCCCCCAGTTTCCCATATCGAGCAGAGACATCAACGGACAACTCCGTAATACCCAATAAATCCAGGCGTTACTACATTCAATACCTCCTCTCTGACCAGGTACTTACCGCAGTGCACGGCAGGCCAAGTGGCCATGTGTTAAATGGAATTAACAACACTGCTTGTTATGATCAACCAGCAAAGATATAACAGCTCAGCTACAAAACATCAACAAAGGATAAAGCGTGACAACAGGACATCACATAAATATACACTGCAACCTTGTATTATAATCCTGCACAATAATGACAACACCGAATGAAACAGACAAGT
>Ga0210059_1000241_pt1 | contig 60534 bp, 39 predicted proteins | sample Ectturendosymbi2_FD_188042 | JGI IMG/M metagenome (GOLD analysis project Ga0210059, IMG submission 188042) | Ecteinascidia turbinata endosymbiont from Florida, USA - Sample 2 (SPAdes) (version 2) | ecosystem: Host-associated > Tunicates > Ascidians > Unclassified | place: Key West, Florida... | reverse complement strand
GTAAAATGGGTGACTGTAATCCTTGGCCAGGCTCGCATTGGAATTCTCTCAAAGCGATCATCCTCCCAAATTAAGGTTGTGCCACGCAAACACACGAAAAAGTTCGTGTAGGCCGTGCTCAGCCTTTTGGATATTGTTAATCGAAAATAGTCAGTTGCAGTATAACAACCTTTTGGTGAAAATACTTCACCTAACTATGATGAAATGAACTTGGATCGTTATGACTGTGTTTACGGGGAACTGCAGTACTGCATATTCTCAACTGCACTTTACTGACGTTCGAATACAGGATACGACCATTTTCGGCTTTGCTGAAGCTTTTGTCTTTCCGATTACGGATATCGCGGACCGCACACATTGACAGTGATTGCCATTTTTTGACCTCGGGCGTATATCGTACGTTATCCGCAAAAGTTGTGAGAGTTGCGTTTTTCAAATACGGCTTCAGTATTTGCTGCATCTACTCTTTCAACTGGTGGTCTCAGAATTAATTTTATTCTACAGATTGCGTTCATTGTAGCAGTCTACCAAAGTAACATCTTGCTCCCCAACAGCGAACCAATGCACTGCAGTACTATTTGTCGGCATGCTTTATTTGATGCATTAGTTAGAATTGCACAATCCATGATCGTTTTGCCTTAGGTGTTTTGGCAGACCACACAGAAGAGCACTCTTAAATTACTTGGACGTCGGTAATAGAATTGTGAAATAATCCAGCAGCTGCTGCTTTCTTTGCGTCCGTACTTTAGCGCACGTATGATATTTGTTCGTTGGATTGCGCTCGAAGCTTGGCATTTCGCTGATCCGTAGCGTTAGTTACCGGCATCTGTAAAAGCTGTGTAGAGTATTGCGATGCAGCATATCCATCGCATACCTCAGAACTGCAGCTAACCGCACGCCAAAAAGTTTTAAGCTTGGGTTCTGGAATTAGTTTGACGATCCAGTTTTCCTTGCTTTTTATTGCGGGTTACTGGCCAGCATCTAGAAGTTATATGTTTTGAAAATGAAGGATCTTATACAAGTTTGCCATTGTAGTCATGCTTTATTTAGTTCCATTTCGCTTCCTCACCAGATGTGATCTCATATGGATTCAAGCGGCGTTGACAGACATGACGTAGAGTGAGTCTAAACCGACAGAAGCAATGAGCTTGTTGCGTAAACATCATCTGAATTTGCCCAAATGACCTATATTTTTTACTACCTTTTCGTGATAACCAATGTCAAGAAAAAAAACAGTTTTTAAGATGTCGGTTGTTCCAGGTAGTGAAGTGTCGAAAGATACCTTGAAACAAAACTCGTTATTACAGCCAGGAAAAAAGTATTAGTCAACCGAAATTTGAAGTGGCTGTGGCTGACATCAAAAGAAAACGTGCGTCATTTTCCTTCATACTGGATTGGGTCGTTCTCAGCCACTTCAGCACTGCATTTGTTGACCAAATAGTATTCGTCACCTCTAAGGTTTTCATAAAAGTGCATCCTATTAGTTTCCTTCACGCACGCGTAGCCACCTTTTTTTCTGCAGTGTGCAGATACCGTTGCATACATGGTATTGCCCTGGTCTGCTGTTGGTGGGTTTGGCGCTTCTTAATTATGTAGCCATTCGCCCGAATCGCTTTGCTGCTGAGGTATACTCGTCAAATTTCATGTGCCGTTGTTTGCTATGGTTCTTCACTACATCCATGAAGTTTGTGCGTTATCCTCAGGCTTTGTATCGTTCATACTGCAAGTGAAATTGCTCGATTCATGTTGCAGATCGGGAAGCTGGCCATGACGTAATTTTTTACGCCTTGTGGACGAGTGGCGAGTAGTTGAGGATCACTCTTGAGGTTTTAAGGGAATTACTCATGTGAATGAGAAGCACTTCAACCCCGCAGTTTTTCGTCAATCCAAATTTATAACTTGTTATGCTTTTTGTTGCCAACTCATCGGGATAAACTGCACAGTTTTGTGGTTTACCGAAGCAGTTTCTTTAAATGACAACGTCACTACCAATAAACACGTTTCACGCTTTTTTACAACTTTTCCTATTTGCGTGCAAAGTACGACGGAATGCGTCCTGTGTTAGAGATGGCTTTTGTTCCATCGATCATTGTATCTTTATTGAATATATTTAAATAAAGCTATCTTGCCAATTGACATTGTACAAATCACCTCAGAGGAACTTTGCTGGGTAACTTTTGTAACTTTTGCCTTTTGTGTATGTCACGAGTTTGTTCATGAAACTCACAGAAAAACTTGCATACCGTTAGTGTTTGAGTTAGATTAGTGAATCATGATGAAAGGAAACCCTTTGATTAAGACAAGAGTACAGATTTTTAAAAATGCACTCTATATCGTTGCTGATAAACAGAAAGCAAACACTAACTTACTAGCAAAAGCTGTTGATAGCTGCTACATTCAGCTTAAAGTGATTGATTTCGTAGTTCATATTTGTGTCTGTTGCAAGTTGCCGAGAAAGGAGTAATCAACCAACCGACACATAAGTTAATGTAGAAAAACGATAAGAGCTTGTTTTAAGTAGCGCAAAAGGTCATCGGCTTTCATCGTGCCTTAGACTTCACTTTACGTCTACTGCCCTGTACCCACTCAGTGCCAGAGTTGTAGGTTCATCACTTAAATTAATTTATGCAAACTGTTGAAGTTTCAATTCTCTTATTCGCTGTACTGAACGTGGTGTCTTGTTACGCTTATAAACCACTGTTCTTCGGCCAAGCAATAGCTCAGGGTGCACCAGCTCATTGCAATATTTCGCCGATGCTGGTTATTGCTCGGCTTGTAAAAATTCCGGTTTCACGTTTTTATTACCTGCATCGAAAATATGCTGTACTGCGCATGTGTGAGCTCGAGCGTGACCTGCGCTCTTCACTTGCCTTGCAAGGTAAGGTAGCTTTGTTATGGCGGTGGGCATTTAGCGCATTTGCGGCTCCATACTTAAAGATCGGAATGTTTGGCTTAGATCCAGCGACCGAACGTTAATAGCGGATCAAACATTCACTGTTGGGACGTCTTGTGCTTTCTTTCTAACTCCTTTTCTATCTTCAGTCTGAAGAAGTTTTGTTTGTATTGCTCGAACGACGTGACTGGGTGTGGAAAGCATGGGTTAAATACATGGCAGTTTTTGTAACATGTGCTACAGATTTTTAATATCTGTTGAAGTCTTTTCAGAAGTTGATTGGTGTTTGTGCAAAATGAAAATCGTCCCACGTTATTTCTTGATCAATGATATACACGCAACCATTACGAACTTCCGGATTTGGGAGAATTTAGCCCATTTTAACAAATCCTTGGCAAAGCACACCATTTCATTAAATTGATCATCAAAAACAGATTTCAAAACTTTTTCTCGCAGATTTTAAAACGTAGACATTTATAATGCCATTGTTGCAGCATCACGACCGATATCTTTCATCAACTCAAGTTTTGTTCGTGGTGTTCAATTAAAAGCTCACAAACGTTTGTAGAACTGACAAGCGGTCTGCAGTGCAGTTCGTCCGCCGTGTGCTTTTGGTTCGCGAAGTAACCCTTAAAGAAGCACTCATATGTCCAAAGAAGTACTTATATATCCACTGGGCCTGAAAAGTTTTTGACCTTCAAAGAGGAGGCCACTCTGATGATACATGCAAATACACAGGTGGTGCGTTTAAAAACATCTCGGCAGTTCTGTCGGTGCTTTTTCTGCGCTTAATGAATGCTTTCGAGAGGAGTTTTGTCAGTGCCTTTTCCGCACTTAAAAATCTCCTCAGGCAACCGCAAGCACTGATATTTCAGTTGGTGCTAAACGCTTCAACTTGTGATCCAACGCAGCCGCGAGTTAGTGTCTTGCATGGGTGCATTTCTGGATCGAAGTTTATGAGATTTTGCTGCATGTAATGTTCCAACTCTGATAATTCCGGATGCCTCACTAATTTCGTTTTAAACGCTGGGCACCGTTCCTAATACAGCAGTGAGAATTGTTAATTATGCATCTGAAAGTTTGTTAGCCCTTCGAATATTCTTGTAGCCACGCAAGCGCGACCCGACAGCTGAGCTACTCGGCCATACTTCTGTTATGCAATTTTTCGTAGGCCAGTCGGCATGTGCGTTGGCACAACAGGGACATGTGGCGTTTGCATTTTATGAAAGTAGTGCGTTAACTGTGTTTACATGTCTTCAGAAACATCGTGGTTTGTCTTGTGGTGATGTTCCAAACATTTTGATAGCATCGCACAACACAGACGTGTTTCGGAAAGATAACAGGCGGGATTCGGATATCGTTTCACGTGCTTGGATTGCGATGTTCAGAAAGAAATATATTGTATCGAAAATGCGTTGCGCACTTGTTTTGAAATATCTTCATTACTATGAAATTTATAGACGGACAGTGGTGTTGTTTTCGCAGATATTCTTTGTGAACTCGCTTCATTTTTACGAGGGCGTTCCATGTGAAATGCTGCATAGATACAGTGTCTGCTTACATCAATATGGGATACTTTTGCACACCACAGCAAAGAGAATTGACTCATGAATAATACATAACGTGAAAGAGGGCTATGACATCATCTTAATAACGCAGACTTTCTTTATGAAATGGCGCTTCGTACAGCTGAATGTCCATTCATAGATGCCGCTTTGAGGGGGTGTTCACTATTTTGAACAATAAACCTACTGAGTGATTGAAAACTGGAGTGCTTACAGTAGTGTTTTGAATAGAAGTCCATATAAAGTTTACCCTGTCATGCTAATGGGTAGAACAGTGTTTTTCACCTGAACCAAAATCCGTTACTTCTCTATGCCGTCAGAATTCTTGTTCCACAGAATCGCTAATGGTAAAACAAGAATACGAAACTGCATCAACTATATTCTTGAACTTTTTGAACTGGTAGATTGTCACCACAAATGTTGGGATTTTGTCATTTTCCCCCAACACGTTCCAAGTAAACTTTGCTTGCGTGTCCACTTAAATGCGCACAGGTGACAAACATCGTCAGCTGATCTTTTCGCTTTTGCAAAAGAAAAATTTTAATCAATGAAGCTCATATCGTCCTTTGTGGGTCGTGAAAAAAAGTGCGTTTTTCACATCTTTGCACTTGTTCGTTTTTGCCAATATAGTTCATATCAAAATAGCTGTAGTTCAGTGATGTCCTGGTAAAAGTCATACTTCTAATTATTTTAATTTTATGTGTACCTTCACATTCCAAAGAATGACTTCTGACTTTTCAAGACAGCTACATGTCACGCTGCGATTAGCTTTGCATTATGCTTACATGTAATTGCTTTCCTGTGTAGTTGCCTAGATATCTTGTTGTTCGTTTCTACCTGGCGTCCAAACTTTTTTGCTACGTCAGTATTCAAATTGTTTTCCGGTCCGATTTTTATTAAATGCACGGCTTCTGGCAGTTTACCTCTTGAGATTAGATGTTCTGGCGTGGCTTTGGAATGACTTCTGCTTTGTTGTGTTGTTGTGTGCTTGTGCAACAATAACTGAGCAACCATGTTTGTTTTATGGTTGCAGAACTACTTAATTGGAAGTTGCGAAGGCTATAATAAAGATCTACTGGTGATGAAAAGAAAGGACTGTTTTGTTTTTATCGCATTGTTTTTCCAAATAGTGGCTTTGCCGACATACCTGTGTTGACATGCAAGTGAAGTAACTGACCCTGCTGAAGGCGCAGCATTCACAGATAGCAGGGTTGGTTGCTAGTCGCGGTTATCTCTTGACCGTGAGTTGCTTGGTGCGGTTTGCCCGGATGTGCATCGTGTGGGGTCGAAGAATAACTACTACCCACCCATTTAGGACCAGAAAGCTTGGGTTACTGCAGAAGCCAGTCAGGAGTGGGTGACCTGTTAATAATGTGAGTCCTCAATGTCAGGGCTAGATCGGCACGACTTGACTGCGTCAGTACGCGAAATTGGACATTTCGTATGAAATAAATATCACGCGTTTATTTCGTTTTTTTTTCACTTGCTAGTTACGCGAATGGTTCAGTTTATCAATGACTAGGAAAATGAACTTCGTCGACAGCAGACAAACCAATTGCGGCGTAACTAAATTTTTTCTTTTGATGACTGTACAAATCAGTGTCGTCAGAATTTTGGAAGTTTGCATACATTGTTTGTTTCTCGAATCATGTGAACGTAGAAAAGAAGCAAATCAAGTCTCTCTTCTGGTGGTTAATTTTCTTTCGTTTATTTGCCGACGTTTCGTGGACAGTTTTCTTATGTTTATGGTGGATTTCGCAATGTTTCAATCACAATGCACCAATTATCTGACTTTGTAGCTGATCGACAAGTTCTCACCAGATGGTAATTTTACTTTGCAGTCTAATGATATGTATCTCATTTTTTGTGCGAAGTATGTAATTTGAAGGCCCAACTCTTTGAGGATGTTCGATTAGGATTCAAATTCTTTCGATCCTTATTTAACTACTGCAATGTTAACAGTCCTGTTACAATGTTAATATGATGAAATATCCTGTTGACATGGGGAAAAAATAAGAAATGACATACGCTGTTTTTGATACTGCTGCAAAAAAGGTAAAAACTGAAGCTTTATTTCACGTTTAGATCAGTATTCGTTCCTTACAGTTCAGACAAAAGACGCTTTTTGACTTTTAAGCGCAATCGGATGGAAGTCGGGTGGTGACATATGGCTCGATTTCACATAATGTTTGTTTGTTCGCCTATGGCGAAATAATGGGAAGGGTCTGACTAGAAGGTATTTGCACCTGTAACTGACGGAAATGGATCAAAAGAGGTTCGTTGGCAGATATCGCTCTCGTGTCATTAACTGAAACCAAGTGGTTGGTTATGAAGTAAGTGCGGAAACGACGTTTCATTCGTTAAGGTCATTAGATGCAGACTTTATCTCCTTCTTTCTTCAGACAGCTTTGTCGGATGAAGTTTATTTTTGTGTAAACGCTCGTATGACGACGCTACAGACAGCGTATCAGCAAGCACCGTATTTTTCTATCTGAAAGCGTTCCATAACTGACACGAAAGAAGTCTCGATTTTACTGCGCTGTACTCGTAACATGTGCATTGTTTTGCATTGCGCATTTTTACGGTGCTATTGCAGTTTGCACACGCGACATGCGTCAAGTTATGCGCAGCTCAATCAACTTGTTGCAACCGCTGCATGAGGCGCTCGGACCAAGTACATTTGAACTCGTGTGTCGGATCTAGCTTTGGCAAAACTGCGCTTTAGGCGAAGCCTTGTTTGGTGATTTCTTCGACGTTGTTGCGGGCCGGTATTTTCAGCTGCTTAGTCGCATTCCACAAACGGACGTGCTAGATTCGCGAAGACCTCACGGCGAGTTTGCTCAGCAAACATTGCTAACAGTGCGACAAAAACCTTAACCTTTTATGCTACAGTTGGACAGCCTGTCATGTGCGTACGGCCAAGGCTTGGTCATCGGTCAGCCTTCTCCGCATATAACGGCTAATGGAACACCAGATACGAATCATGGTGGGCATATCACTTTTCTGGTTCTCTGAAGTGACTTTTCATGGAGACATGGCAGTGCAACATTTACTTCCATGTTTTGCGACTTCCATGCAATAGCAATTTCAGCCGTGCTTGTCAGGATTTAAACGTTGCCAATGCGGTATCAAGTTACGTCAAGCAATGCGTTCAGCTGCTGTCGTTCGTACAATATAGCTCTGGATTGATAGACATTGACTGGACTTTATGTATGTGAGTGTTCCAAAGCGATGGTTTCTATTCACAAGTTGCCGCTACAGTTTTGCCTCACCAAAATCGGCTGCTTTCTTGTCAGTGATTCCTTTAAAGAAACTGGTTAGTCACCACTTGTGTTTGGCCTTCTGTCAAACAGACTTAATGATGGTTCAGCAAGTCTGCTTACACTGAAATCAAACCAAGCTGTAAACCTGTTTACTCTTGCGTTTCTCTCTGTACTGTCCGCCGTAAGCCTTGCTTTTATCTATTTGCTAAACTTTAGTTGAAAAGACGAAGACGACGACGTAGTTACTCGAACAGAATTCGTTCACATTTGCAAGCATCCGAGATTGCTGTTTTGTTTGTTGCGTGTATTTGAAAAGAAAACTGGCTGTAGCAGTAGCACAAAATCGTTCGGTGTGGAGTTGTTAGTCCATGAAGATGTTTTTACATTGAGTGCGTCTCAGGAAAGCGTTTCGCTGGCTGCGTACGATGTGATGCAGCGGCTTCGATAAATTGTGGTTCACTTGACGTTTACGCAATGATTGATGTCAACACCAGAAGTTTCTCCTTCGACTCAGTCTTTTCGAAATCAGAACATTTCTGCATGCTGTTGTAGTATCGTCTTCCTGCTGCATTTTCGCTGACGCGCCAGCTTCTCTCATCGCTTCAGACTCTGAATAGTTGTCGTGGTATGCCTGTCGCTTGTGAAACGTGTTTTGTGTCGAGCTCTTCTAATTGTCTCTTTTCTGGTATGCACTGCTTTTGTCAGAAAATATTGACATTTGCTGTTACTTGTGTTGTTGGTCACCGAAAGGCCATGAGTGTTGTGACAATACCACACCCCATGAGGTGTTTTGGACATTTTTTGCTTTTTCCTCGAAAGATCGCAACTTTTGTCCTCTAAAGATGCGTTTCGCAATCTCCAGCTAATATTGTGCATTCTCAGATGACTCACTAATTGGCAATCATGCCGTAGTCACCGGAGTCCAGTCACCGATGGGCATTCTTGCCAAATCGTGGAATGAGAATTTTTCAGTCGTTTGCTTCTTTCGCGGTTGCGTATCTTTGATAACATTTCGCCGTTAACAATGCCTTTCTCTCATGTCAAATGTTTTCGTCTGAAGTGAACCTTGTTAAGCAGATATTTATCTTCTGCATCACCTAGCACTTTCCACCGGGCTATGCGTCCTGCTGTCAAGTTTACCGGCATTTTCGGTGTGCGCTGGTGTGTCATCAGTCATTATCTCATAATTGCGGTCGGTGACGCGACAAGCTTTAGCGTCGTCCACAGTGCTATCCTATTAGTGGAAACCAGCAAACCTGTGGTCTTCACACGAAGCGGCACAAGTTTTATTACAAGCTCAATCAATGCGAGGCTGCGCATTGCGTCGCCTGCAGTCGTTCTCACCAGTTTTTAACCCTTGCGATATGAGCTTGCGTGAAACAGCGAAATATCAGCAATACTTCTACGATGTGCTTATGTTCACGTTGGCCGTCATTCTTTAATTGAAATTATATTTTATATTAGGACTATAAAGCAATGGACCTGTGGCAAGACACGTTTATGGCCCATGTTTGTGAAACGTTGGCTTTGTTTAATAAGTAAACGTACTAAACCTTTGTCAATTACGGCATTGATGTTGCATCGGAATTGCTGCAAAGTTTGCTCCGACGTTTTTCAGCATGAAATGGAGTTCAATTCCACAGAACAGATGTAAATCGAGTGGTAAGCGAACGCGCAGAGAAAGAGCGGCGTTGTTCTTCCAGGACCTAGCCTAGACGATAACCAGGGTGTATAGGTTTCCTTCATTTGCGGGTCACGAAGTTTAGACCTGCGCTACGATTTGCATGGTGCAAGGGGACCACCACGAAAGGCTGTGTCGCTGTTTATCCCGCATGCATTCCAGTGAAAGCGCAAGTACTGTGCATCGATGTTGTCCAAATTGGACATTTCCGTCATCTGTCGCGCAGGTGTCCATTGTTTCTTAACCTGCAGCAAGCTGGTAGGAGTCTCTTTCATGCAACTTTGTATCAGGCAACGTCAAGTCAACAGTCCTGTACAGACAAGAGACATTTCGCTTTGGTGCCAAGCTTTGAATCGAACTGGATTTTCGCACTGTGGTCAAGATTTCAGCTGTTTCTAATCAACAGCTCACCACGTGTTGCTCTGCAATCGCGAGGGCCCTATCGGGCGCGTTGTCTGAAATCGACTAGATCAGTGGTTCTTAATCTGCGGTAAATTTACCCCTGGGGGTAAATTTCACATTTCAAGGGGGTAAATTTACTGAACCATAATATGCAGCAAATGTAAATTTTTATGAATCATTCTAAACGGTAGGAGTTGATGATATTCATATATTTAAGGAATAAGCACCAATGGGTGTGTTGGGGGTAAATCTGGTAATCTTGTTTGATAAAAAGGGCTAAGATATATAAAAAAGGTTAAGAACCACTGGACTAGATCGTCAGTGGGTTGATTGTAGCTTCGGTTTCGGACTTAAATCAACTACAAATCTAGAAACACCGTGTGAAACGCGTCACTAGCAGTAAAATAATTGCTTTGTTTAGCGGAGGTTTAGCTATCAAGCACACATGATAGTTGTGCAAATCGGTGATCAATTGCAGTCCACCATTTACCTATGGCGGCTTTCGCGAGTGGACCCACTTTCCATTTTTGCACTCGCGCTTCAAGGCTCCACCAAAACGCGCGAACATCGTAGAGTCATTGACTTTATTAGAAGTTCTATGTCAGATGTGCCAGTGAAATGCCATTGTCGTTAATTGTGAAGCTTAATACACCTAAATTGCCCCGTGATTCGCGTCGCTATCCCGTTCTGGACTGCATCGCAGCGTCAACTTGACTTTTTCGACGAAACACCATCGCCTCTTCGGTCATCGCCTTTGAACGCAGCTGCATGCGCGTGCCTCGGTAGTAAATCTGTCATCGCTACCACTTTGATCTTCTAGTCCACCCGGCCAACCGCAGATGTTTTCTGGCAAAAATCCTGCTTCGACGGACATGACAAAAGGCGTAATCTTCGGTCCGCATGGAAAGTTCTGTTATTATGGTGCAAAATGTCAACGGGTCGCTGCAGCTTTGTGTGGTCCTGCCTGAATAGCTGTTGGTTGATGGGGAATAAGCGGTAAACGCCTCATGATGGTAGTGCGAGTTTTTCGTTTGCCTCCACAAATTTCGGTTTTGGTGCGTCGAGTGTTTTTTCATGTTCACTCTGTCCCGCACAATTTAGCTTTACCTATTTTCTTTTTGCAGGCAAGAAAGTAATCGAGACTCCAAAGAAGCCACCAAGTAAGAGCACACCTTCGCCAGTAAACCTCTCATTGTCTATAACCTTGTTCGGGATATCAAATGTCGTGTTCTTGTTATGTCTTGCTGCGTAGATAGCTTTAGATTCTCGCATCCGATTACGGAGGCTTTCTTTTCTTGCGCTTGCTTTTGTTTTAGAAATCACTGCTACTTTTATCGTAGTCTTTTGTGCTTTGGTGAATTTCTCCTTGCTACGCGTTTGGGCAAGTTTTAATTGAATTGCGACGTCACTCATTTCCTGCTGTTGTTTTTTAAGACGCCTGCATGGAAGTTCTGTGCGGTTACGGCGCAACTTGCAAGGTGGCTGGCGACGGCAACGCCACTTGCGTCTGCCCGCCAGCTTCATGCTCCACCTCCGACGAGGTATTCGCCCCCGTTTGCGGCTCGAACGGCGTCACTTATCCAAACCAATGCAGATTGAAAGCAGCGCAATGTCTGACACAGCGCCGTATCGGAATGCTATCCAACAAGGCGTGTGGTGAGTTAATCGTTACTTTTGTTGATGCCTCTGTAGCAGATCATTCATCAACATGTTGTACGCCCACATGGCATGCTTCTGGCAATTGGATTTCTGCGGGTGCTGATCGTCAGTAATGATACCCCGCAATTCAAAGCATTAAACGTCCCAGCAGTAATCCTGACCGACAGTCTTATCAAGCACTGCACCGCATAGAAAGAACGTGCGACTGCTGCTTACAGTGCATCAAATCCTGTTTGTCGCACCCCCTGCCTCTGTTGAAATCAAGCAGGCGGCGCTTTCATTTCTCGCTTTTTGTTATAAGCTATTTTAAAAAGGGTTGCAAAATTGACATTTTTACAACATGATTTTATTTGGGTGAATCACATAAGATTTGTATGGGTCCTTGAGGGTAGCGCGTTAGCGGATTTTCCCAAATATATGTTCTGTTGCAGTGACGCAGAATCTGCCTTTGTGATGCGATTTGTTTTTCATACACCATTTTTCGTTACGCACACTGTCCACGTTCTGTTGGCATGTGCTGCGGAAACAATCGAACAATTTGCAAACGCCACGGTAATATGCGTCATTTATGGTTGAAAATGCTACTGAAGCTAGTCGTAAGTTGGAACCGACTTGTGATCGGAGTCACCTTTCATACCTTTGTGCCTCGATACTTACCGTTTGCTTTGTTGTACATGGTTGTCATCGCGACAGACTAATCAAGGCCTCCTTAGGAAGCCTTGGATTAATTCGTGTTTTACTTTCCCGTGAGCGTCAGCCCGAACGACGAAGAATATGACTTATCATATTCTTTTCCTTGTGCTCTTGACATGTTAAGGAGAAAGGTGCAATGCACTTAGTCTGTCTCATTGGGCAGTGATTTTTTCGTTTAATTAGTTGCCTACTCTTGTAGTGATTCATCATTACGTGCAATTTTAAAGGTAAGGCCGCAAACCTAGTTGTGAACAATGTCAAACTGGGACTGCAGATTTGGTAATTGAGGTGACTCGTGTTTGTCAATGCGCACCGATTCGATCGCATTGTCGGTTAATTTCCTTATTATAACAGGTACGTGCTTTCTGCCACTAAGGTAGTTGTCTTTGCTGATCTGTTAACAGAACACTCCCAACCGGTGTTGCCGAGAACTGACATGCGTTTGAAGGCTGGTATGTGAAGTACCTGATTTGCCCTTTCGGCTGTAGCAGTGTGGTGATTGTTTAGTCTGTTGAGCACGAGTGTCATGAGTTCACACCTGCGCGCTTTGCAGCATTTGTCAGCGCGATGTGCCTGAAGTGTTTTAGATAGAAGCGGAAATGTTGTGTTTGGCAATTCCGGAATCTGTCCTACCTTGATCAGTTGTCCTTACTAGTGCCTAGACGTTGCATGTAACTACGCGTTGCTGCTTGCGTAGAGCATGTGTAGTTCTGGTGTGTCATTTTGTGTACTTTAGTTAGGCGTGCAAGTAGCATAGCTTCGTGCTAACTTTTTCCTGGTTTTGTCGTGCCGCGAATATCACGCAAATTTGTTTCACGTAACTACTTGACGACATCCCTGATATTTCGCATCGTATTCGTAGTTGAGAAAAAAGGCCAGGAGATGTCTGCAACTGACGGGCAGATTTTGTGGTTGGTGACTTCTACTGGGTAATATCACTTTTCACGGTGGTGAAACAAATTGGTTGGCAACTACTATTTTTAAGCTTCCAACTATTTTCACGTGTTATGCAACACTTTCCACGTGTTAGATTGAGATGACGTCGTACGTCAAGGCAGGAAACGTTATCCTTTGCAGAAAGTTTCTGCCTCTGTGCAGTTGAGCGTATTTTGTTCAATAGACTTGATTGGATGCTCATGCTTATCTTACGCATCTTCGATTTTTGTGTCTAGCCTTATCGATCCTCACACGACTGTTCACTCGCAATGAGTGAGACTGAGCTCTTCCCAGGACACGAAATTTTGCCGATATTTTTATAAGCCTGGCAAGCATGCTGGCTGGACTATTTCGCAATGTATATTGATATTCTATTCTGCTAAAAGTGAAAAGTTTAAATTTTTTTCAACAAATTGGCTGCCATTCAGCATGCAGATTGACAAGCTTGTACCCCATTTCAAACTTACGGCTGATAAAATCGTGTTTAGTCTTACGGTGTTCTTTTCGCCGGAAAAAAATCACCATTGCGGTTTCTTCGTTCACATGCCTTTCAAAATCATTTGAAACTTCGTGGTTTAAGGTCCTGTGCCATTGTAATGGAATGTTTAAAATTTAGACTTCTCGCTCTACCCAGCGTAGTTTTGTTGTATGAGTAGGGACAAGCTGAAACACGACCTGATTTTACCGAAGTGTCAGGACCTTTAAACCGTCAATCATCACGAAATGAATCATTCTTCGTTCTGCAATTACGTACTGGTTTTCGTGCATGACTGAAAACGCGTCGCTTGTTCCAAAAAGCTTGAAACAGCGTTTCTAATTTATTTTGCATTTGTGGCATCAGCGGTTAGATGAAAGATAATAATTGTTCTCTCTTAACAGTTTAATGTCGTTTTGAATTACGAATAATTTTATGGTTGTAAGCCGAATTTGTAGATGGCAAGCGCAGAGCATTTCAATTACCCCAAGCACTTTTGGTTATTATGCGCTTTTCCCTTTGACAAAGCCAATTTGCTGATGGTCCTTTGTTCTTGGTTCGAGGCCTGAAAGGGTAGGTTTCAATCAAATTACCAGATAAATGTTAACCTAAGTTGAAACATACCTTTCAAATATCTGTTGTGGATGCGCGGATCGAAAACCAGACACTGTACTTTTGGTGGAGTTCAAGAACTTTATCTCAAATTGAGTTTATTCCCAACTGTCAATATATACCTTGGATTTCTTTACGAGTTGCTGCTCAAACATATGCCAACGCATGACCACACACCACAATTCTGGCTAATGTCACTTGCCACAATCCATTAAAATGGCTGAAGCATCGTATGCTTTAAGATTTGTTTAGAACTCTCAAAAGTGTTTGAATTTAAGCAGTCGGTCACGTTTCAAAATGTATATCTTTTTAAGTAAAGCCCAGGTTAGGGGATTGGTCAGTGTATTGGCCATGAACGGGAGATTCGCTTTCAAAATTTGACATCGAATGCCAATTCCATGTCATTTTAACATCGTTGAAACCGCACGTGGTAACAGAGGTACAAAGAAAAAAGTACTAGTGTTAGACAAAGAATGAGGTAACGTGATCTCGTAAAATTGGGCTACATGAAGTGAGGTTTTTGAATGGAAACGCTGAAAACGTTGACGAATTGAAGTATCGTTATTTACAATAAAGTAGCTTCTCTAAAATAAAAGTTAGTGTAGTAGTAGTGTAGTAGTAGTCTTTGGTCGGAAGTCATTGTATTCAGTTCTAGAGATTTGCCGGAAAGGAGTTATTCCGGCAGACTTTTGGTAGTGCAATATCTAACAGTATCTTTTTTTGCAACACATTGAGGCACATTTCAACAAACTGGTTGAAAGTTCCCAATACCAAACAGTTACGCACCGAAATCATAATACCTTGTATAAAATTTCTTGAGGTGCATATCTTAAAAAAATGGAAGTTTATCTATCACTGCTTAAACTTCGAGAGTTTCAGTGCGTTTGGAACAAAATCGCAGTTGTAAAGCAATGAGTTAAAATAGTTGCGGTTCCAGCCAGATTTTTTCTTTGTTTTCGGTCAATTCCGATTCCGACCGGAAAAAGAAATCTTGAACCCGGTAAATTTCCAGTTCTAATAAAGTTTGTTTGGATCCGTGCCAATTTTTTGATTCCGCAAGTCCGGTTAGATTTTATGTGAAAATAGTGTTTTTGACCAAGCACGTGCGTTTTGAACCTTGCGTGCCGTTCCTGGTACGTAGGTGTTACATTTTGTGATGAAGAGTGCAGCAACATGCTTTTGTATAGTTACCACAACCAGCTCTATCTCCTTAGGCTTTGAGTAATTGCACTGAACTTTGACGTTAAAATTCTCCATGCCTCAATCCAGTCAGTTCTCGTTACTCACGTATAATGTATTGATCGCCTTTATAAACTTCCTTTTCTAAAGATTGTCGTTCAGTTAAGCACGGTCGTTTATGCCAAACCACAACGACCGTTGTCCGCTTTCTTGAACATCGCAAACATCATTCTCAAACTTGCGGCTTTCTCCGAGTATCAGTTTCGCGAGTTTTCAGAGTTTGCGTTGCAGAAAGCGTAATCGTCTCCTCAGTTCAACATTGTTGATACTAAACATTACGCACGCTTGATTCAAACCGTCCACTTGCCGTTTCGGTGTAGATATCGATCAAGATCGTTGGCGCGAATGGCCTTCACCAAAAGCAACCGCAAGCGCCTATATTTTCCGCGCTGGCCCACAAGCAACAACTGGCGGCAAGATGCTATCGCGTTATTTTCTCTACGCCCCTGCCGGTTCTTAAAGTCTGTGAATCCAATCGACATAAAATGCTCTTTGTGCTTTGTAAAAGCTTCATCGGTTTTTGAGTGTCATGTTCGTTTCGGCATCCGTCCCTTCATTTTGCGGTTTGTCGACAACTTTACCTTTTGACGCAAATACGCTGGGCATTACGTTTTTCGAAATTCGTGAACGGCTTAGGTCGGTTTAAATCAGTGGTTCTCAAAGTGGTCGATATCGACCCCAGGGGTCAATTGGACCATCCAAGGGGTCGATGAATAGTCACTGGGTCGAATGGGGTCACTGAATGGCCCCTAAGTCCTAAGCATATTTTCGGATTGTGTATTATTTTATCATGCATTCCAAGTAAAAAGTACTCAAATTTATTTTGACACATACTTTTTCTTGTATTGGTAGCTTTTGGGCTAGGCTAAGGGCTCTACAGAAAAGTGTGTACTTGAATTGGGGGTCAACGTGCAGAAAAGTTTGAGAACCATTGGTTTAAATGAATACCTTCTATTTTTTGTTTCTATGGTTTACGAACAACTTGGCTAATTTTGAAACCCCAGGGGAGAATTTTACTAACTTTTTTGCCCATTACCGGGGTTCAGTTTCAAACAGAGATTTTCTGGTTCATATTGCATTTACCACAATCGAGCTGTTCGTGAAAGAGCTGAATGAGACGTTCCTGCGCTAATTCCGGCAAATGAATTTCTGATAACTGGATACAGGCCTACTACTAGTTAACGAAACAGCGCCGTGCATTAAGTCTTACGCGATGCCTGATTTTTGGGTGTCAATGTTCTTGTTTCCGTTTACCCCAAATGATTTCAACAAATTCATAAAACTTGTAAATATTTGACAATTCTTGATTGGAAGAAAAGCGTAGGTGTCCGGAGTTGATTTCGTAGAAATACTGTAACACCAGAAATACTGCATTGCATGTGTGATTAGCCTGGTGGATCAGCAGTAGAAGTCAGCTGTAAGTGGTCGTGCATTTGACAAGTGAGTGCAAAATTAACCCGTTTAAATGATCTGAACCGCAACTGGGAAAGGACTTCATGGAATATCTGTTACATTTCCTTGCTGTTCTCTGTTTGATCTCGCCCGTGCTGCATCACAATCTACACTCCTGGCGCGCCCTCACGCTTCTTAGCGTTCACTTAATTTGTGTTGCCGAAATGCCGCACCACTGTTGCCTGTTTTTCAGTCAGGCTGCCTGCTTGTCTGAACACGCGTTAGGTTGTTGTGTCTCCAAACACCCACACTTGAGTCCCTCTTCACGCCAGCGTTTGTAAGGAAGGATCTAATTGGCCTCTCGTTATAACTCGATCTGCTGTCACTGCCTATTCGAACTGCTTTTGCTTGTACGATGCTCGCACTTCACCGTGAAAAGCTCTGTTGTATGCAGAAGCCGTTCTCGAGGTAAAGCAGAACGTAGAATTTTGTGGAAGAATTTATTTGCGATATCAGATTTGCGCTTTCTTAAATGAGCTTGTATATTGATGAAGTGCTTTTGTTATTGACCTTGCGTGAATGACTCGTTAATCAGGAATCCTTGATGCTTTCATGTTTTGTATGAAAATTTTTTTTGTCCCAGTTCTTTTGTCTGTTATGCAATGGTAGTACAGGACGAATGCTCTTTGATTTTAGTGCAGAGAAACAATTTTATGTGGGCACTATAAAGCGTAGAGACTTAGATGGCGTACGGCGACAAACGTGTTGTGGTGGACTTCATAGTTTTTTCACAACTAGCGCTTGGGTTCCTGTTGTTTTCAATATTACTTTATGTCTGTCTGTCAGGGTAATACTCGGTTCAAAATCATTTATTCGCTGAAAAGACGCAACTGACGATTCTGTTGCTGCCTTCAACTTCTTGGTGATGTGATTTTCCTCAACGGCTCACTTGCGGATATTACCCCTTTCAGCTCCAGCAGTCGACAATACCGTGTGTCAAGGCGTGATCTGCGGGAACTCGGCGGTTTGCGTGGTTCGCTTGCAGCCCGACGGCTCGAGCTCACCATCGTGCGTTTGTCCAACGTGCGATGATGTCCCGACATCCCCGCTGTGCGGATCGGATCAGCGCTCCCATCGATCGGCGTGTGACTTGCAACGCATGGCGTGCTTGGAAAGCAAAAATATCACGATCTTACGAAGATCACCATGCAGTAAGTTCTGCAACCCTTGTCGGCTGCTCGATGTGAAGCTGACATAAGCAAAAGCTGCGCTGTGATTTATCTGTGGTTATTTTTTTGGCCTAAGGCGTGGATAATTTTGCTCGGTCATGTGCTTGTTTGAGACAAATGTTTGTTTGCTGGAGGGGTACCAGACAATCAAGCATCATCAGCGCAACCTCGAGTTTGATTAGCAGCAAGTTTGAATGGACATTGCCAAAGGATCTTATTTGTCTATCTGCTAATTGCACTTTCTTCGTATTTTTTTCGTCTCGCCTAGTTTGTTATCTTTTCGTTGGAGTATCTCAATCGTATTTAGTGAACTTCAGTGGCAGACTTGGATTTATTTCAGACCCCTGCGATGTGTTCAACGAAACCACTCGTGAGTTTGAATCGACGTGTCCCGGTGATGTGTGCTCGTTAGATGAAGCCGGCCAGCCTCGCTGCTGCAACACCATCGCTTGTGCCGAACCCGGAATTGTTGTTTGCGGAAGTGACGGAAATACCTACGAGTCGGAATGCGCACTGACGAGGTCAGCAGTTTTGGGTGTGCTTGCATTGTTGTCTTAAATTGTCTGCCTGATTGTCAAACCTGGTACTTTTCAGCTGACTTTAAGAAACGTTTTTTTGCTTTTTTCTTCTAACTCGCGGAAGTGGCTTAGGAAGTAATGCTGCAGTGAATAAAAGTTAGCATTAAACAACTGAATGGTCAAGTGTTACACAACTATTCTGTTATTCAAGGTTTGCGTGCAAGACTGCGAAGACACTATCGGTTCTGAAAGTCGGTCCCTGTCCGGATAAAAAACGTAAGTTTTGTGTTGAATCTTCCTGCTCGTGAAAATTCAAAAAAGTGAAGCATGTTTGGCAGCATTCTGGTTGTATGCTGCTTCTTGCTGTTAAGGTGCATGGCAGAGATGAACAGACTGTGAAATTTGTCAGTCCGAGCCCAGTCTCAATCCGAAAAAATTGAGTCCGATCTAGTCCTGACCAGCAAATTTTTTGCAGTCCGATCCAGTCCTGATCCGCCCATACATAACCTTGTACTTTCTTAAATTTTATTCAAATGCTTGTCATGCAATTTCCCAACCTTAAGCTACATATTGTAAGACTGCAGTGGAAGGGTGCATTTCACTGCAACGTCATGACTAAATTCCCAAAAGCCCTTCTCACAATACGAAGTGCAGTTTACAAAGCATCTAATCCACATTGCCTTCAAAGATTTTTGCCATAACAGCTCATATTTCATACAGTTTAAGTCTTAACTGTGAAAAAAGGTAAGTTAGCCAGCGTAAAATAGCTAGTGTCAACCAAAAGCGCATGTGTGCAGTAAACAATTTGTAAAGTTTGGATGTAGTGGCTCGAATCTTTTGATATGAAAAGAACATATTTACACCAAATACATATCGAACATATGATAGACTACTGAAATTAACAACACTAATTAACACTGTCATCTTATTACACATTTGGCAAGCAGTCCATGTAATTTTTATACAGATTTACAAAATATTTACAAAATATTTCGTCACTGGCCTCATCAAAAAAGCTGAGCAGCTGCAGAAAATTGTAGTCGATTGCAGCATTGGTAACTTTCTTTTGAAGGTTTAGGTTGTCTTTGATATATTTAAGGATAGTAACTAGTTCTTTTCGCTTTCGCATTTCCTGAATTTTTGTTTTTGGAAAGCATCACTCACTGTGTTCTTTCAAATGACTAGCGCCACTAAATTTTGTTCATGTTTAGAAATATGCTCACAGCTTTACACCATATATAACCAGTATAAGTTCCATTTGCACAATGCTATATTTCAAAATCCTTCCACACTGCACTTTTTACGTTTACAACATTCTTCTTCACAACAATTCCTTGAAAGCAAAGTAACTTCAGCAACTGAGTCACAGATTTTCGACATCGTGGCTTGGAAAAACAAACACTGAATGATAATTTGCGGCTATTCAATGTACACTACAGTTTAAATCAAAATTGCAATTGAACCTCTGAAAAACCTTGTGTGTATGAATACACAAAGTTCAGAGGAAAGTTGTCTCGAGAAAACAGAACAATCACGTCTTTGCGTTGCAGGACTACCACAAAAGAGCAACGAATAATGCAACCAATTGTGAAGTATGTGGCCAAGGTTTGCCATACACGTAATGCACTGCAATTCCCAGTCCAATGCCCAGGCCGAAGACTGTAGTAGTGGCGCATGAAAAGATGCTGATATCGCTTGTTAAAGGATCAAAACCGTGAAAATGTTGTGCATCATTACCTCTGCCAGCAAATGTATAAGCACGGATCAAAACTAAAAATTGTAATATGGTTAGAAAAATTACTTTGAAACAACTAAAATTTTCTCAGTCCGATCCTGTCCTGATCTACCAATTTTCCAAAAAAATTGTAGTCCTATCCAGTCTTGATCCGGCGAAAATTGCCTTCAGTCCTGATCCAGTCCTGATATGTGCTCATCTTTGGTGCATGGCAGAAAATTGGAAGCAACGAGAAAATAAAAACGCTTTAAAAAATCTCCAGATATTGACGGCACAGACTATTTACTTTTCCCTATGCTGCGTGAGTTAGAACGGCCTTAGCAATGGTGGTGACAGTAACTGTTGCGAAGTTGCTCTGACTGAAGCACGAATCATCTCAATCTGAGTAGTCTGAACAACAGCTATGAGATTGGCGTAACCTTTGCCCTGTCGTCCGGAAACAGTAGTGGTAACTGATCAAGTACTTCTGCTGTGGAAGGGATTGCCGTATGTGAACAGTGTTACTTTTAATGTTTCCGGCTATCAACATTCTAGTTGTTAGAGGGCTGCACCATATCTAATACTGAGAAAGCTACAAAAAAAAGCGAAAGAACCGTCTAAGAAAGCACATTCGCATATATGCAAACGTCTTCCGCGCTAACCGCGTTTTCAGATTTGAATAAATGCTCGGATGTCTTCTTTTGAAAGAAGCGCCCAATGTTTAACGCCTTGCTCGTGCTTTTGGCAAAGAAGCGACTGAAGAAATTTTTCCTAATATCAACTACTATATTTTTTTCCTAACAGCAATGACGACAGTTCGGGGTTCAGTTGGTATCGATTCAAATTCGAACTGCCCGGGAGGCTGTGACCCTGGCAGTGCCGAGTTTCAAGCCTTTACTGCCAAATTACAGGCGGACGTTAATGTGGTGAGTCATGCAATGGCATTCTTTGAACACCCTACAGACGACAAACATCTTAGTGTATAGAAATGTTTGAAGCGTTGTGCGTGCTTATTACTTTTTGATTTTCTTTCTTGCTTTGTAAAGAAACTCACCAAAACTTTGCAATGATTTTGTGCAGAATTTGAAACAACAGAATTTTGAAGACATCGACGCGAAAACTCTGGGAGGCTTCCAGTTCGTCGGAAACAGAACCGGGAGCGTCGTGCTTCTGTTCAGGTGCGGTAGTTTCATGTTATCTGCCTTTGCGTAATTTATGTTTGCCCGTGTTTGAACCGATCGCCCCAGTCCTGTCATTGAAATTGACCTTACCGGTGTGCCAAAGACTCTGGCTTCCGAGCACACAGACGTCGTAAGTTGTTGTTTCCATGTCGTTTCCGCAGAGCTTACGCATCCACCCAGGCACAACCCATCGGATTAAATGACTTGCCGGGTGCAAAAAACGCGTGGATGTTGAAACGTCTTTTCGATCCGGCGAAGGGGGCTTTGTTCGTCGCTGCACGCGATAGCGGCGTTGCTTTCGTACCTACGCGTGATCCCGCAGACGACTTCATCGTCGAAGGTAAATTTCTCTTTGATCTCGCGGTCTTTCTTTCGTGCAACGCATAGTAAACTGAATCGCCTCACCTCAGCGACGCAGGCACGCTGTTGAGAGCCTTTGCTTTGGTAATACTTTAGACATTTCGATTTGGTTTCAGCAAGATAATCGCTGACATTTGTCGAATAGATGCCAGCATCAGTTAATTAAACCGCTGTCTCCGTAGCTGACGTCACAGCTCGTCTTGACTCTGGCAGCTCGTTTGATCTCGGATCCTGTGAAAGTCATTTCAAGTGCTGTCTGCTGCTTACGTGACTGCTGCTTTTTAAACGCCTCGGTTGTTTAGAAAATTCTTCACTGCGCACCTCGCCTCTTCCTTGCTGTTGGGTGTTGGCGTAGACAGGGAGTGTAAACTAGTTGTACTGCATTGCTTTCGTCGTGTTGAAGATAAAGGCTTGTGCAGACCACGTCAGTGTAACCAACTTTTATAAAGCTGAATTTTGTTTTTGAGTTGAGAATAACAACACTTTTTGTCTCAAAACCTTAGCGCCTGATCCACAAAAACACTGTTGTTAAAGCAGTCACGACAAAAATTCCGGCGGTATTCACTTGCTGTTGTCCGACCTTTGGCAGCAAAGTGTGTCATTTCGGATCGGACCCGGACTAAAAGGTCGCTGTGACCGTTTTGTTTAGATTAGAACGAGGAATGTTGAGCTCGCAGCAGCGACGCCCGCAAAAAGGTGGTTCGTTGATGTTGTGACTGACCCTTTCTTACAAGGTTAAGACCTATTCTCTTCCAGCAGCATTTTTACGTTCACCTCTTGGTGTTTTTTTGCTGCCCGTGACTTTACTGCATCGTTCGCTCAAGTTTAGACACCGTTTGAACGAGAAAATATGCCGAAGGAAACGACCAAAACGCACGTTTCTTCGGTTGACAGTTGGCATGGCTACTTAGTAAATGTTTGCCATGGTAGCTCGTGGTATACTGCTGGCCCATCAAGCTCCTACACTACAGATTCAACAAAAAGCAAGCGTATGGGCAAAGAATGCCGATTTCAAATATTGTTGCAATAGAAAAGATTTTAACGCTGTTGCGAAATCGCGGTTCGCATTCGCGATCTAGCGTCAAGCAGCAAGACCTTTCGCATCGCTTGTTCGATGCCTTAATGGGGCTATATCTTGGTAATTTTTGTTAAGTTACCCAGTGCAAACTTTGGTAGTTTTATGTAATTTTTGTTAAGTTGAAAATGGCACTTTTTTGCTAATGTGTAAACTCGCCTAAAAAGCAACTCGTTCCAGGGCGCTTTTCACGGACACCCTCATTCAAGTGAGGTATCACTGTTGGAAAAAGTGTTCTGCTATGTATTGGTTACAAGTAGATGACGCATTAAGGTGCTGAAATGGAGTTTTTCACGATCTAACAAAACTGCTCTTTTTTAATCAAAGCCTCAAGCAATCATCAAAAAAGCACTCGATCTGAATGCATTTTTAAAAACATAACGGCATTAAATCTCTGAGACTTTTGCCTCTGGCGTAAACTGCCCACTTGGCGAGACTTAAAAAAACTGTTTTCAGCAAAACTAGGTCCGGCACACTTCGTTTCGTTAATGTGATGCAGAATTGATACGCACGTCATAGGTATTTGAAAACAGGTGTCTTAGCTTTAGTTGGTGCTTCCTTGAATCGATTTCACCGACGTTTCGATGGACGCGCATCGCCATCAGTTGTCATACCTGTCATCATCATTCTTTTTGTATAGTTTGTATTTTTATGGTGTCTCCAGTTTTTCTCTTTGCTTTTGGCTCGTATTTTGACGTCGAAAAGCACTTCACGATTCGTGACACGCACACCTCTGCCCGGAAGCCATGCAAATGACGCTCCTAGTACTTGAACGTGATCTGTTGCTCAGCCAAACGTATTATGAAACCAAGATTCCCGTGTGAGGCTTCACCGGGTCACAATGTCTGGCGCAGATCTCCCGGTTGGTCGCTCTTACTCTATCATGCAAATATCGTATGACGGATTGAGGCATTTTATGGTATTTGTTGTCACTGGCGAAAGTAATTGAAATAATGCAGCTTTTACCTCTTGCTCTAGTCGTGTACGATTCGTAAACGAAGTAGCGCGCATGTGGAAGTGTAGCTTGTTTACATTTATGCTTTACTGCTCCTTATCATTAACGACGACCGTGAGTTGTCAATTAGGCAAAGCCTTGGTTCTTGCGAAATACCTAACATTGTTGCTTGAATCGAAGGTTGACGCTTAGCGTCGTCCTTTATGTTCACATTTATTGCTGAGATGCAACAGCTGCGACCAATCGCGGCATAGTTGAACCAGTGTCTTGGCAGCTCGGTATTTTTTAAAATCCGAAATGCACTCAATCAAGGTTTTATCAATTGGGAATAGTTGGAACAATATTTAAGCTGTTGTAGGCCCGTCGTGTATATGCTACTTTTCTCCCAACAGTACCCAGGACACCATGCGTTTAATAAACGCGCAACAGGCTGTGTGTTCTTGATAAAGCAGCGGTTAGGGCCTGAATAATTCAACGGTACGTGAGGAGGTTCGTCAGTGAAACACGCTAGGAACGCTAACTATCGTTCCGTTAAATTTTGTTGAAATATAATAACACTGTACTTAAAATAATCGTGCGCAAATTGCGGAAATGTACCAGAAAACGTTTGAAATGAAATCTATTTGAGCGACTTATACGGTCAAATCTGGCAAGTTCCCAAGCTGCCACGTTGTTTTCGAAACCTTGTTCCACGTGTGAGTTACAATTTTTATACAAATAAGGCAACATAACCTCGAATAGAGATATGATAATGTTAGCACAAAATTCAACTATTTCGGAACACGAAAAAACGTTAGTCGCTGGCAGGGTTGACGTAGTTAAAGTCCTTCATTATCGGCTTTTCTTAGGTATAGTTGAAAAGTTGTGCTTTTAGCTGAGACTGGTTGTCGTTATGTGCGTCCGAAATCTGAAGTTGATCGTGTTGAGAAAGCCACATGTATGTTTGTTCAATTCCTTGTTTGTTGCATCCATCAGCAAAGTATAACGGCGGATGATCAGAATCGAGTTAATCTCAAGATCTGCTACCGATTCTGTTCAATTACTGTCACTTTCACAATGTTTGGCGAAAACGTATTGAAGCTAAGTTTACTCGATTCTGATCATCCGCCGTTATAGTTTGCTGATGGATGCAACAAACAAGGAATTGAACAAAGCTGATCGTTTCGCAGCTTACTCTATGAAGGTTCATGAAGCGTCGGTGACTTAAAAATTGATAAAACCTTTTGTGCAGTCGTCACTGCAGGTGCTTGTCTGCTCCTTTAGCAAGTGTCGTTCGCTCAAGTTGTCGTGTTTGCAGTTGCTGTATGCACTGCCCGCGTGAGTTTTCGTGTTTGCAGGTGCTGTACGCACTGTCCTCAAGTGTTCATGCTTGCAGGTGCTGTACGCACTGCCCTCAAGTGTTCATGTTTGCAGGTGCTGTATGCACTGCTCGCTCTGTCTCTAAGATTGTCTCTAAGACGCACGGGCAAACTACGGCCCGCTGGTCTCATTCCGCCCATTCAGCTAAGCTTTTCAATCCGGCCTGCCGAACTCGTCCAAATCGTGTTAATAAAGCCGTCTGCTCGCAATCCGGCCCTCTGTCAAATTTTAGAATCCATTGCGACCACCAAGTGAGAAAGTTCGCCCACCCCTGCAGTCTGAGATCGATATCGTATTTGGCGTGCAGCTGAGACCGTATTTGGCGTGCAGCAGTCTTGTTCGCCAGCTTTGACTTACCGTTGGGCAATATGTACACGATAACCTGCCGGAAATAGACGTACTTATTGCCGGTCTTCTGCTTGCTGCCACGCACGTAAGTGATATCGGTGGAACTTAGAACGCAATTCGTAAAGCAGTGAGTTCTTGTTGTGCGAAAACTCGGTATTTTGTAAAGCCTTGAAACCCGCCTTCTATGGCAGGCTTCCGGCTGGTTTTACATCATATCGAATTAAAGTGCAGTGAAGCAGAACGCGGATTTTTGTGACAGTTTGCATGCACACAAAGCTAAGCGACCGATGCGCTGTTTTCTACCGAAACACTTTTATTCTACAAGTCAAGCGATTCTCAACCTTTCATGGCCCGTACCCCCTGCTGAGACCGTCAACACACTGGCAGACCCCTGCCATAAAAAAGCAGATTTTGTTTTAAAACGTAGATTTCGTTTTATTCTGCATACCTGCCCCTGTGAAGGCCTCTGCTCGTGGACCCCCTCAGCAGATGCTGTGTGGCTCCGGACCCCAGTTGAAAAACTACTTAACAGTTTATACGACTACTTTACTTCGTGATATCTCGAACGATGCAGTTAGTTATTAAAGCCTGTACATTATGAAAACAAAGCCTAGCTATATCTCTATATTGAAAAATGCAACACACGAAGTAAAATAACCTGTTTTTAACCTTCCAAAGCCAAATAAATCTTTAGCAGTTTTTAGTCTATCGAAGCACAGGCTAAATGCTCATGTGGAAGTGTAATACTAAACTGGGTATATAAGAACAACATAAAACTGTTCAAACAAAGTCTACACAAAATAACAAGCAGGCGAACACACCAACCCTCGTCAATTATGCCTATCAAAAGGTCACAGATACGTTATCCCAGACTTAACGCTAGTCCAGTTGGTAGCTGACAGAGTGGCCCAATGCTGCCTGCAAGTCCTAGAGCAGCAGTTCTCAACTCGTCTCGCGCACCGCACTTTGCACAAGAAAACAAATCATCTTCACACTCCCAGTAGTAGTAACGAGTTCCTTGCATTAACTGCTGCACGTGTACTGGCGCATAATTTCAGGAACACGAGCAATATTTGCGTAAATAATTTAGTGGATATGAAACAAAATATTGAACACAGCAATATCTTGCAGAATTGTGTTGCGCACTAACGTATTTGACAACAAAACGAAAAATTGACGGAGTAGACAAGGAAGTTAATTAATTGCACTACTTTTAAAGAGACAACAATGTCCATTAAATTACTTTTAGATGACGAAGAGTTCATATAAAGAAAGAAGTGTGATGAAACAGGCAAAGAAATGTAGGACATAACATTGGCACCCCAGGATCCTGTCCCGTAGCCGGTGGAGGTGCGGGAATCCCCATTTGAGAACCGTTTGGCGTCTCAAACTTGAGTGATAAGACTATGTTGGATTAAGCTAGGATTAGCTAGGATTGTATCACACTTAACTTCACTGTTCTTAGGTACATTTTACAATGTGTATGATTATTTTCACATCACAGAATTTTACTTTCACAGTACATAAAACTCCAGTGGTTTTTCCGCTTGACGGCTCTAACATACAGGCTAAAACCTGCGCTTATCTCAAATTCGGATAGCCTCAAACACGCCGGGAACTTCGTGAAGTTAACCTGCGCGCCGTAAAATTCTGCGACGCGAGTTAAGCCAAGTGAAGCCGGGCGTCATTTTCGGAAAACAAAACAAACAAAAAAATGCGCTTACGACGCTCCATGTAATCCGGCCTATGCGCGTAAACAATGCAGCTTTTATAATTACGACCTCTGATCGCATTTTCTTTGTGCAGACGTTTGCCTCGGCTCACAGTGCACGAACGGCGCAGCCTGCAGTATCAGCACATCCGGAGCGGATTTAGAGCCATCCTGCTCGTGCGATAAGATCGGCGACGGGGACCGACTGGCCGTCACTCTTGCTTGCAAGCAGGGTAGCGATGGCGCCAATCACATGTTCTTTGACAACGCGGAAGATGTGCGGCGTGCAACATGCGCGCGCCAAGTTCAGATCACCTTCAAGGATGTTTGTGCTGGTAAGTCGGCTGCGTTTTCGCAGTCTGCGCAAAGTAATTCTAGAGAAGATTTTCAAGATCCAGTTCATAATATGCTAATGCTTTCGCAAATAGCGATTTTGTAGTCTCTTAGCGAACTGCTGCCTACATGTCACGTGGTTCGTGAGAAACAACAATAACGGCATGGTATTTGGGTGAAATGAACCGTACAAACGACCTTAACGTCTGCTTCGTCTTGGCAAAGTAAGCCAGTAATGAGTCTGCGGTGATATGACATAGGATAAGTAGGAATCATTAGTTGCAGTTGAACATTCAAAAAGTTACAAGAAGGCAACGAGGTTGAATTCAACGGCTATTCACGCGGTTTTGGTCGTTTCGCAATTGCATGCTCCGGCTAGTTTTGAATGTCAGTATTTCCACTTTGCTTGCTCACCATGTTCACCAGCTATTTCGTGTGTGAGCAATATTATTTGACATAGAAATAATATTGCAGTTGTAAAACATTTCAAAACATTTTCCGTTTTGTAACGTTTCTCAGTGAAGGTAAGTTGTGAAGCTGTTTTAAACAATAATTATATACTCTGGCGTGAATTATTCAAAGATTTGAACCTGCTTTTTTATTTGTTTAACCAAGTTTGTTCATGTGCAATCTTCCTGTAAAATCCTGTAACTACTGTGTTGCATCTTGTCCTCACAATAGAGACGACGCCCAACCCGTGTGAAAGCTTGGGGGGTTGCAGGGGTGAGGGTGAGTCGTGCGTGGTCACGAACGGCAGACCGATGTGTACGTGCATAACTTGCGGAACGGAATACAAGCCGGTGTGTACAGCGAACGGTGAAACATTCAGGTAAGCATTTTTATGATTTGCTCGGCCGTCCAGATAAAGAATGGTAAAACGTTCGTATTTTTGGGGCCAAAATTTTTCTTGTCATTTTTCGTGTTTTCCAGATGATTAAGCGTTGTTGTCGCTGTCTCCCGATATTTTTTCGGCGTATTCAACCCCTGGCATTGCAAGGCTATAGTTTTCTAACCAAGCTTTTCTTGCTGCTCCAGGAGCGCTTGCGAAGTCAGACGCCACAAGTGCGTGACTGGAAACCAGCTTGAGATTGCCCACGACGGAGAGTGCGGTAAGAGAGCAAGTGGCTCTTTCTAGAACAGCTGACTGTCGTAGCAAGCACGTTTTACCTCACTTTTGTCGCGGCTTGGTTTGTTGCGGTTTGGACTATCATATCTCAATCCCTTGAAAAACTAAGCAGACAGCAAAGTTTATGCTTGTAACTCGAGGCAACGGTTCGCGCCTGGCACTTAAAACGAGCTTTAACGTTTAAGCTGTTTTGTACTTGATCGCAGCGGACAAGTGTGATCAAGTGCAATGCGGACAGGGCGAACTGTGCGAAGTGAATGCACAAGGAGCGACGTGCGTTTGCCCGACTGAGGTTAGTATTTGCTGAGGGCCAGGAGTGCTTCAGCGTGCACCTCGACAGTTTTTTCCCGGTTTTTCTATTCGAGTAAGATTTCAGGGCTGAGGGTGCGTAGAGTTCTGTGGAATAGATATCCTATTTTTAAAAATCTGCTGGTTAATTTAACTTCGTCGCGTTTTTGGAGAGTATTTACTTGAAAACAGATACGTGCAAGTCTGAATCATCGCAAAGTCATGTAAGCAAAGCCCATTGGGCTGATTCCTCAAAATCTTGCAACAAACCTAGAGGTTTTTAACTGTTTCAGTCTTCAGTCAATTTCTATTTCTACCAGCGGTTTGCAAAGGTATTCGTTGTTCCCAACTGTTTTTTGCAATGTTCTCAAGATGTTTTCTGAAAAAAAAAAACAACTTTCCTTGCAGTGTTCTGAAGCTCACTCTCCTGTTTGCGGTTCGGATGGGATGACGTACGACAATGAGTGTCAGATGGTGGTGGCTGCGTGCGCGACCAAAACGACCGTGACTGTGGAACGGCAGGGAGCTTGCGGTTAGTGTCACCATACGCATTTCAGCCTTTGATCGTTGTCGTTAGCACGGGGATGAAAGCGGGAACGTTTCGTATGGATTTTTAAGTTGGATTAGTGTTTGCACATTTGCTTGCGTTGATTTAGAACAAGAAAAATAGGAACCTGGTATTGCAGACTCAACAATCTTGCAAGCAAACGACAGGTAAGTGAAAATTTTGACAACATTGTTTTTAATGCCACTTCGAAGAGGAACCACGAGGGCAAAGGGCTCTCAGCGCGTTTCAAATAGTGAAAATTAGTGAAAATCGTTACGTCAGTGGGCTTCCTGTCAGTTATTGCCACGTTTTCGCTTTCCCATCATTTTATCTTTTTCCGTCACTCCTCAGGTCCTTGCATTGAAATAAATAAGATCAGGAATTTAGGTTGTGAGAAATGAAGTCAAGGGTTGTGGGAAATACAGTAAAAGAGTGCTTAACAGACAAAATATTGCCACTAAAAAAGGTTGAAAACCACTGGCTTCAACAGTAGTCAGTTAAAGTTAAGTTTCACGAAGATAGTCATCTGTTAACACATCGCAGATGTAAACCTTTTCAGGAAAGTTAATTGCTTTGATGTGCTAATTGCACTCTAGTATGCCCGACTCCTGTGTAGACCCATTTTAATGTTTTCAAAATATGGGTGCGTTCTTGTCTAACGATGTTTATGTCTGTGTTTCAATCAACGACAAGTACCTCGGCGTTCTCTGTAATGATCCTGTGGCCCAGCCTCACGTCTCATTTTCACTATGTAATGTCAAGGTACCGTACATTTTTACTGTCAGCCATTTATAGACTTCAAACAAGCGCATTCGCGAAACCACCCACACCTGTTTTATAGTTTTCTCCTTCATTCGTCGCGTGCATACCAATACGCCGGAAACACGCGAATGGCAAATAAGTTCTGGGCTAGTGGGGTTTTGGGATCAGAATGCATGGGAGCATTGCACTTTAACTTCTGCTTAATGTGAGCATTTTGATGGTAATAATTTCGTCGCGATATAAAGTTAAGTGGCGTTAGTTGTGTCGGGTTAACACAGAGGAGCTGTTGTCTCACAAAGCATGAGATTGCAACGCGAAAAACCGTTTTAGATGTTGCCAAAATGTATATTGTGTAGTATAATTTCAAGGGATTCTTTTTCATGAATAGTCCAACAAATAGGCAAAGCGCTCTCAAAGATCAATTCACACCTTTCTTCAAAGCTGTGCAGCATTTTGCACCGGTTTCCTGCCCTTGAGAGAAGAGGTGTTTATAGAATTTAGCCTGCAACACGCCCTCCACGCATCGTTAACCTTGTGTCGACTTTCGGTGACAAAATTCTGCAACTCAGCCCGATTCTGACAATTTCTTGCCGACTTACCTAAGATGTACGGCATACATTGCTTTTTGGTATTTGACTTTTCGCAAGCCTACATAGCTGCTGTGGAACCACCACTATTCTCTGAGACTGAGACTAGAGTTTCGAAGCCGCCGTTTTGATGCCATGTTTGTTACGTCACACTAATGGCAAAGCGGACAATTTGCTCCATTATCGCGTCACCTGCTGTGGTTAATGCCACAACAACGATGGGCGGAAAACGTCGTTCACACGACGCTTGCTTTTCACAAAGGACCCCCGTGCCGCGTAATGCTTTTCGGAAATGGGCAGACGCGGTGGCGTTTCATTGTTTTGTTGTTTTGTCTTGCAAGACGCGACTTGTTATTTATAGATGTCGTCGCTACTGACGAGACGCAAAATATCGAAGGTTCCGGAGGATGTTCGTGCAAATACGGCGCCGTCTGCGTCGGCACGTCGGACGACGAAGACAGCCCGTGCATATGCAAATTCGATTGCAGCAAAAGGTAGTCACCGCTTGCGATCGTTGCGACTCTAACACCGCTGAGCACAGATCGAGCGGATCGATTTCTGTAATGTTGATCCATTTGTTGAAGACCCTGTGCCCGTAGATGGCAGTTCGTAGCCTCGCCCTAACTGTGTCGGGCATCTTGATATCCCGCGTTCTTTCTCGATATTCAACGCAAGCGCCACAGCTTTTGTTCTGACGTTTCGAATTTGCCAACAGCTCCAGATCTGAAGTGTGCGGTTCAGACCGCCGCACATACCCCAACGCCTGCGAACTCCGTAAAGCTCAATGTGAGACCCAGACGACCATAAAGATCGCCGGTGCTGGTTCTTGCCACGGTAAGACCTTAAGGCTTCGTTTGCGATACATTTTTACCTTCCACAGGCCGTACGCCTTTACGAGCGTCTTCGTTTTGCAGACGTATGCTCGAGGAGCGCTTACGGTTGCTGTGACGACGGCATCACTCCCGCTGGCGGTCTCCGACACTCGGGATGCCCAGGTACATTATATGTGAACGAGCTGTAATGAATACGCTTTGGTGTTTCATGCAACACGTAACTGCACACTTTCAGCTTCCCGTTTCATTATTGATGCAGATGCGTTTTTTTCCCTGTTGCACTTTCTCCGAAAAGTAACAGACTGATTCTCGCAGAAACTTGCGACTGTCATCCGTCCGGATCTTTCGCGTCGACGTGCCATCCGACCACTGGTCAGTGCGTCTGTCGACCCGGCGTCGGAGGACTGAAGTGTGACAGGTGTTTGCCAGGATACTGGAACTTCTGGTCTGTGGTCGATGGTCGGAATGGCGGTTGCATGTGTGAGTTGAAAAATCTCCCGACTTTTCTGTGTTTTTTTTTGCTAAAAAAAAGTGAGAGAGTGCAAGACCTCCCTGCGTCTTTCATTGCATCGGTCAATTTTTTGCAGATTTCTTGCAAAACGCTTGCGGTTTTAACATGGAATCGCTGTAGCAAAGCTGAGCCCTTGAAACTGTTTTAGGGTCAAAGCTGGAGTTTCGGGCTAGGCTGGAGCGGCAATGATGAGACATGCGTAGTTGACCTTTTGTTATCACCATGGTTTCAGTGTGGCATGTTTCAAACTTGAAAGACTGCAGTCATGTCAACAGTCAAAGCGTGACCGTCGCGGTTACCAGCCTTCTTGTATTTTGACAAGAGTATTAGGAACCCACAAAAGATGTTGCAGAATTATTTCAAAAAGGTCCGGAAGTTTATATTTGTTAAACTATGCATTTTCCATGGTAAAACAATAAAAAATAACTTGATTTTCCGTGGTATGATTCATCTTTTGCTGTGAACAGGGGCATAAAACCGGTGAGGCAAATGAGATAGTGGTTGACGTTGACTGATTTGACAGTCTTAATGATTGCGGGTCGAAAAACTAGAAGATACTAATGTGTGGAACTTTTGCGTTTTTTTTGTCCTCTTGGAGGTGGCGCTGTCTCTTCCCTAGAGTAGTAAATAAAACATTTTTTGGAAATGCTGTGAAGATTTTTTTATGAAACTGAATGTGATCTTAACGATAACTGATTCGGATAACTTCAAAGCTCTCTTTTCATAGAATCTTTTATTTTTGTAAAAAAAGTTTTGGGAGGTAACTTAGAATTTTTGAAAGTCGAGAAAGTGTCTGCTTGTACCCCGCTTTTTCACCCAGTCCAAGTAAAAATCGTATGTTTTTAAATCGAACCAATAACAACCGCTCTAATGTTCATGTTGCGAATAGAAGTTGCGCTTTATCTCCCTTGCGCGCTAATGCGACCCGGCGTCGATTTCCAGCTTGCAGTTGCAATCCACTCGGCTCGACCCGCGACGACTGCGATCAGATGACGGGCAGGTGCTCGTGCAAAGACAACGTCATCGGCAGCAAGTGCGCGCACTGCGCTGGCAGCGACGGAAATCCAACCTGGATCACCGCCGACTTGTGCGAAAAGACAGGTAACCACCGTTCTGGCGCACCCGGCCTCGTCTGAGGTTTATTTTCGAACTTCCAGTCACGGCAGGTGACTTTCAAGTGTGACTAACAACACCACCTTGGATTCGTTTCAACAGCCTCGACCGTCGCTGCCAAATCCTGCGCCGACCTCAGCTGTCGATTCGGGCAGGAGTGCGTGGAAGTGCGGGGAGTGTACGAATGCAAGTGCCCGAGCTTCGCCTCGTGCGATTCTTTCAACGGCGCCAGTGTGCGTATCAATTGCTTATCTTCTGCGGTGCGGTTGTTTATTTTAGCTTTTCATTTTGTTGTTGAACTCTGCGGCTAATGGTGCGCTTGATATTTGGGAACGTCTGCGCAAAGTGGCCAAAGATGGCGAGGCGGCATTCATGGGTTGATTGACAAAAAGTCCGCAGCTGTTGTTCCAAAATATTTATCGTCATCGATCTGTTTTTAAAGATTTACAGACGCGGGTTTGCTAGTCACCCTCACCACTTGTGACTCCTTACTGTGACCATGCAGGTGTGTGGTTCCAACGGCGTCACGTACGCTGATGCATGTCAGATGAAGGTGATGGCATGCAAGCAAGGAATCGATGTCAAAATTGCTGGAGAGGGTCCGTGCGAACGTACGCCAGGTAAAATTTTCATTTTCGGTTTCAAAACTTTGTTGTTCAAGTTTCCGTTTAACGATCGCGGCGTTTCTCAAAAGTTCTCGCGTGTGCTGATTGGAAATCGTCCCATGCGCATGTCGTGAGTCTGTTTTCTGCGGGGAACTGCATCAGTTTGCCGCTTGCGTATAATACCTGTACCAACGCATCCGTCTGCCAAAAAGCAAACATATCCATTTAACATTCTTGTCGCGTGTTCTTACTTTTTAATCGCAACGGGAGCCACGACGCTGCTTGTTTGGCCAAAGGATTGGTCGAGTGCATTTTTTCCCTGCTATTCCTTCCAATGACGCTTCTGTGATCGCTGGAGTAAATTTTGAATCAACTTTCGTTGTACTTAGAAAAGCCTGAACCCCCAACTGCGCCACCAAGCCGCACGCCTGCAGCTCCCGCCCCGTCGCCCGAACCGGAACCGGAACCTGAGCCAGAACCTGCAACAATACTCCCGAAACCGGAGACCGCAACAGAACTCGATCAATTCGAGAGACTCGAGAAAAAAACCGGAACTCAAGCCGCGACCACTTTTGCTACCACCCGGATGCCTGAACCATCGCCACCGGCCACCACTGAGCCAGAGCCTGTTGCTGAACGCGTCTCCACGCCTGGAGTGGAGCGAGCGGACTCCACCACTACTACCCTGGTCGTCACCGAAACGCCAACTGCTGAAAAACAACCCGACGGAGATGTTGAAGGTGTGACGCGCTACGAGGAAGTGCTTGCGAAATATTCCTTTTGTGTCGGACGCCAAGATTTTAGAGCTGTGCTTTTCAGCAATTTGAAGAAACCTGCATATTTGTAAATACGAATAACTTTTTATTTTGCAAAAGTGCGAAAAATAAGATGCATAGCTCGCGCTGCGCAGAACCACCCCACTCGAAATTTTCTTTTTAGAAACTTGTCGGGTGAAACCGCCGCAGTATGTCGCGCAGGTCTTTAATGCAACTGTGTTTGAAAGTGCTGTATGTCTGTGCAGGATCCGGTCCGCGCGACCACGGCTGCATGGGCGATGATGAGGATTGTGGGAGGGGATCGGGCGATGCTGAAATCAACGAGGTAATGCGCGTCTACGTGTTTTGAAAAAAAAGTTTAGTTCTTGTTATGCTGTTATAGCCTTTGTTGGTTTGTCACTTGTCGCTGCGCAATTAATGCCTTGTTTTCTGCAGATGTCGGGAGATGAAACGCCGGCCCCACTGACAGAGCCCGACCGGCCTACAGCAGGTGAGGCAAAATGAATTCACTGTTAGACAAAGGCAGTTGAGTTTCGCTCTGACCTGAATTGCTGTATAGAGGCTAGCCACGTGAATGCTTCTGCGCTTTCAGATGTACGTTTGTGGTGACTAGTGAGTGAAACCAGCCATTCCCGCATTTAGCAAAGATGTTAAACTTTGCACATCCCGACGCACTCCATGTCACCAACTGAGACGAGGAATTTTGTTTTGCTCTGAAATCACGACAAAATTACTGCGACTGTAATCGTGTTGTGTAGTCGCGCTTTTCGAGATCGAAACTTACAAGAGAACTTTTTCTGCTGTCACCGGAAGGACTCACGTAAACCTGCTTTACTCGTTTGCCTCCTGATGTTGTCAAAATGTATCGCTCTCGCTCGAAGTCATTATCACTTGCAAAGCACTTTATGTTGTGCGCTGATGACTTCATTCCACATCGTGCGTCACACGTTCGTCCTTGAACTGCAGTGGAAAACACCCGGAGTGCAAAAAACGTTTCTTGTTACGTGCGAAGCTGTGGTAGAACTCTTATGACATTAATCAGACTCTGAGTTGAATTACCTGACAAACTATTTTGCCATCCCAGCCTTAAGGTGGTGAGAAGTCGCCTTGATCGCCAGGGAAGCGACTTAATGTTCCCGGCGATGCGAGACGTTGACAACAAATGAAGTTCGTGCAGTTTGCATCGTGGTGTGCGTGTGTGTAAGCCATGACAGAATGAAATGTGTCTCTTACATTCGATGGTCATCATTCTCTGTGTGTTTCTCACGCGTGCTCGCAGGAGATGTGTTTTTGACGTTCTCGTTTATGTTGCAAATCATCGGTAAGCCGTTCGAGTTCGTTGCCGTGCGCATGCAAGTGATCTGTTGTTGTGAAGTGTTCCGATGTCAATATACACACACATCGTACTCTGACGTTGACGTTCGTGATGGGTTTTCAGTCGATAGGCAGCTCAGGCCGTTCGCCCTCATTCAGAAAAGCACCGTATATCAGTATATCAGCACCCCGGATTCGGACACCAGCTGGAGTTGCGCGATGCTAGTTTTTGAACAAAAAATTTCGTTCTAGCTCCTGTTTCATACCACGGATCGGCCACGCTCTATGAAGTCGGCGATGATCAGCTGCAATACTCTTCCGAGCTGAAAGATCCCACGACGGAGCTCTTTAATGAATACGAAGCTCTCATAACTCAAGAAGTAAGTGGACTTGTGCCAGACCATTGATATATGATCGTGTCGACTTTCCCGGCCATCACGCATTTGTTTCCACAGAAAAATAGCGATCTTAACGCAAAAATCCCCCCTTTTCATTTCTATATGCACATAGACTTGCGGCGCAGGTTTATTGAAATCGATGCATGTACGGCGTCATACGGAAACTAGAAAGAACAAAGACACCTGCGTAACAGGTGCTAACGTATAAGCGAGAAGTGGTAGACTTTGAACCTTGTTATGGCAAAGTCCACCGAAAATCTTCAGTTACAATGCAAGTTGCTGCGAAGAACGTTGTGGTGAACTGTGCGGTGATCCTCCATAAAGAAGAGGCGGATGCCGGGATAGATCAGTGTTTCTCAAACTTTTCTGAACGTTGACCCCCAATTAAAGTATACAATTTTCTGTAGACCCCGTGGCCTAGCCCAACAGTTACTGCGACACATGCACTACAATATTGTTTGTGACGTAACAAACAAACAGTTTTCATAATGTCGTCACAATGGATGATTTAATAAAAACTATTCGAATCGAATGTACTGTACATTTAAACTACTGTAGCTGAGCTTTGATCAGCCCTCTTAATTTTGTTTGATTTGTTAAAAAACGCCGTTTGCATTCCTTGCCTGATTAACAATAATTTTGAATTGGAGACTTCATTGCTCTAGTAGACCCCAGCAGTTATTCATTGACCTCCTGGCCATTCAGTGACCCCATTCGACCCCTTGGATGGTCCAATTGACCCTTGGGGGTCGATATCGACCACTTTGAGAACCACTGGGATAGATTAACCGATTAATCGTCAAAAAAACTGCTTCAGTTTCCCAAATTTATTACGAAAAACTTTGAAAAAATATCTGTTTTGTCCCAAAATTTTCATTAGCGCAGCAAGTCGACGCGAATGATTTACAAAAGAACTTGATCTTTTGTTACCTCGTGGTGGGTAACTCTTGTCTTTAGTGCACAAAAAAACACTTCAAGTAGCGCTGAAAATATGACATCAAAGCATCAATGAATGAAAATTACAAGAGCACAACAACGTCAAAAAAATAGCGCTAGAAGTGAACAGTCTGCCACACTGCCATCAATTAATGGTGAAACGTACGTTATTATTAACACCGGAACACACTCTCGAAGCAGAATAAAAAAACATCGCACGTGTAACGTAAACTGGTTGCAGCCGGAATTACGCGGCCTCAACGATAACGACAGCGTATTTTAGCCTGTTAACCTGGTTGGGTGATACGCACGTGGTTTGTGTGTCTGTAGTTCTGGGACTTGGCGCATGACGAGAATCTCGCCGGAAAAATCAAGTCGTTCAGGATCAACTCGTACGAAAGTCGCGGTTGGTTCCGCAGCGGCCTGGTCGTCAAGTTTGACATTGGCATCGTTCCCGGTGTCGACCCGTCAGTGATCGCCAGCACGCTGACCGAACTGGCGGGCGATAACACGTTCACGATCGACAAGTTCGAAGGTACGATCCGGTAACGGCGTTCCGGTAACCGCTCTGAGCTCGTGTGCGCCATTGCCCTGCTTTCAAAGCCGTTACCGTCTGTCTGTCGCGTGCTTTTCTGGTCAATACTTGTAATTCGAAGCGATCGCTGCTTTTTATGTTGAATTGCGCTTGTGCTTTTGAAATGTAATTCAAGAGGCGTCGTTCTCGTTTGATTGTCGAAACGCACGTCTGTGCTACATTTGAAAATGCGCCTTGCGATCATGCTTGAGATCAGCTTGGCGCAGGGCCGCGGGCCGATATTTGGCCCGCGATTTCCGTTTTTATGCTTAATTTGCTAGAAACAATCACCTTTTTGTGCAACACTGGCCCACAGAATAAAACTAACTGATGTGGACGTCCCGCAACAATATAAAGTTGGACCACGCTGCTTCATATCAAAGAGTTTTTACCTGTGGCGCTGAGGCTTTGCGCGTTACAGTCTAACGGCGAAAACCCGTTAGCGTAGCAGTTCACGCCGTGGACTTGCGCTTCCGATGTGTGTGAACTGCTGGGCGATTTATCGTCGCTTTTCTGGAAATGGTCTACCGTTGTTCTGCTGTAAATGTCAGACATGAATCGGTGCATGTAGCTCGTACACGATGCCCGTTATTTGGTCACATGTATTGCGATAAGGCAGATGTGAAGTTCATTCTGATGCTTGCTTGCTCGTCACCTATGATGTGTGGTTGATCACACGCTTGAAACGTTTTGCAAGTTACAGTGGAATTGTTGTAACACGCGCTTTTGTAAATACAAAAGTATCTTGCCCAACTGATAGGTCCGTTGGGTTGAAAAAATTGTGACAAATCGCCAATCACTAACGCAATTGTATAAAATAATTGTAACACGTGAGAATCTTCCGCAGGCCTCCCGAAACGTTCTCTGTACTACGAACGTTTGTAGCTCGTTTCATTGGGTGTAGGTGAATTTATTGTGACCGTGTTTGTACGTTTCAACGAACTGCCTGTTCATGTGCAGCTCTCATAGCATTTTTTACAATTTGGTACGAAGCCAATTTTGTGAAGCTCTTTTTTGTCAAAATGCGTTAATAAAGTAGGTTGTGTTGAACTGGAACTTCGTGCTTTTTTGAACAGGCTATTTATGAGCAAGGGTTTATACGTTTTTAGACGAATTAACCAACCTCCTTGCTTTAATCCAACAGATTAATGCATTTTTCTTCTCAATTAATGAGTTCGTTTTTTTGCTGCTGTTTGTGAGGCGAACTGCTTGTGCTTGCCTACGATGTTCGGCGATGCTTCGCGCAAACGCGCGATTGGCTGGAGTGCATTTTTATTTTTTTTAAACGCTGCCACAACCACTTTTAACACTGAGCGTCGCATGTGGCTTGGCTGCATGGGCTTCTGGTGCTTGCACGTCTAGTTGATTGACGTACCAGCTTCGCCAGGTGTAACTGTAGATGCAGCGGGCTTTTGCAAAACAGGGCTCCTGCTCAGCTGTCTTTGTTCCAACAGGCCGTTGGACTTGCGCGCGTAGTGAGTTTTTCCGGCTTGTGACTTGAGGTGTTAAAGTTTGGTGGTGAGAGTGTGCGCTCTATAGCGTGACTGCTGTTCGTGGGCGTGTGTGGCGTTTCTTTTTGTTGTTTTTTTTTGCTTCCGTTGAACCGGCAAAAAATGGCCTAGGGAAGGGCGAATCAAAACGTGGCAAGTTCTTCGTGATTTTTGTTTCGCGATTGTTTTGCACCTTACGCGCAACACGTGATCTCGTCCATGCGGACAACCAATCAACGCATGCTCAGTAATCTCGCGCACTGTTGATATCAATCCATTTTCGTTTGCCTGATGACAAGCTTACCCTTAACTTGTGCTTTCACGCGCTGTGTAGGGCTTATTGCGCGTAGCTGTGCTGCAATAGTTTACTTTTTTAGCGGTTTAACTGCGGTAGTGGCAATCTCTAGTGCGCACTCTTCGTGCTTCGCCAACGTAGTCGCAATAGTGTCCACGACCGATCAATCCGTAGCTTTGGCTGAGCAGCCTTCCGTCATCCACGCATTTTTTCACCTTTCACTCCTAACTATGGTTGCGAAAAAATGAGTAGATCAGGGGTCTCCAATTCAAATTGCTCGGAGGGCCAAACGAGAACTAATAAAATAAACCGAGGGCCGCATTATGATGCTGAAGCAACGATGTCGGTACCAGAACCTTACTAGAAACAGCCTTTACATCTTATTTCCTGCGAAAAGTAGTGCGAGTTTGAGTTATATAGGCAAACCATTTCTAGCCGTCTCTACGTTCGTTTGAAAGGAACTTGTTCACTCGCTGGCCAAGCACATTTAAACATCGGTAAATAAACTAAATAACGTAAATGTATTTATTTGAGAATTCCCAAAAAGCATCGCGGGCCGAACAAAAAGCCCTCACGGGCCGAGTGTTTGAGACCCCTGGAGTAGATTCACTGCTGCCAGTATATTCAAACGACTTAGTCTGTTGGATTGCTGATACGTTTTAAACCGCTGCTTTTCACCCGTAGATGGCCAGGACAGTGAACCACGAAATTAATTTTTGCTTGTTTTTATGGCGTGTACGAGAGATTTTAATCAACCATTGGTATAAGTAAACTAGGCAATATGTTATTCGCTAAATTATTGGTACCATTTCCAAACCAAATCCTTTTCTGCCAACAGGTTGTACGGTTGCAGTTAATTGTGTTTATTGCCATATCAGGTTAGCAGAATTTGCTCGGCACGAGTGGCTGACTGAAAGTGTGCTCGAAACTAGTTTCTACTGTCCTTTCGCTTGACCTCGTGCTGGGGAATCGCCAACAGCGCACATAGATTGCGCGGCATCCACAATAAACGCTTGTTCATTTGAATGAGAATTTCGATTCCACATCTGGTGACGTTCAGTTTTGTGTTGAGAGCGCCTTGGTTACCCCATAAAATAATTTCCCGATTCATAGAAAATGAACTTTACGGTCCGGAGAAAATTAATTCGCATGTTGCGCTGCCATAAAATTTGAACAACCTTTGCCACGAAAAAAGTTTTTTGCAGGTGTTCGATTAAATCTCGTTGTTTATGTTGCACTGACGCTTGAAACAGATCCCTAAGCAGAGAATTTGACCGTTTTCCCTGATCCTGTTTGTTGCCGTGACAACCACACCACCAAACTGCATAACCCGTTAAAGTTTGCAGCAAGATTTTGGGTGAAAGAACGCTGAAACGCCCACTTCTCGGCAGACCGTGCTGCGCATCTTTTGCAACTGGCTTTGACTGAATTGCGCGTGATCGGGTGGCTGCTCCCGCCGAAGCATCTTGTACAGATCCGGACAGATAGCGATCAGCCGTGGAAAGCGCATGCCTTAACTTCCATCTCGCTGGTGCGCAGGATCTGTTCTGCTTACGTGATTCATTCACCGCTTTCTTTCCACTTTCGGTTTTCCTCATCGGTGACGTAGCTGTTAAGCCAGGCTCGGGATTGGTTACAGTTTTCGGAAAGTTGTGCAGGGTGAAGCGGTGTCAGACTCGCTTGTGGGAAGAACGCAAGATGCAGCTTAGTTTGTCGTTATACGTAATAAGGATAAAGCGTGTGGCTCCACAGGAATGGGGCTGGCACTCATTTATGTTGCGCTTCGAACTGTTGCACGAGTAAGGTGAGGCGGCAAAGCAGTCGCTGAACACAATGACGAAGGTTTGCCACTTGTTATATCGCCATGATATGGCCGCCAATGGCAATTAAATCGTTGGCTCTCTCTCATGTGCTGTGTGTGACAGTACATTACTTGTCACGCGCCGATTGGTTGTACCAGGCCAGCAGAGTGCATTCGTGCAAGATTCTCCGTATTTTTCTCCTTCGCTGGACGCCTCCACCACCACGGCCTTCTCTACCGACTTGTCAAACATGCCCAAGTACAAGCAAACGCGTGAGTACCTTGCCAAGCGTAGCTGGTTCGCGGTGGCTGCTTTTGTGACCTGATGTTCGGCTGATCCTGCGTGATGTGTGCTTTCGTCGCGGACTATGTGTACATGTGCAAGTGCGGAATGTGGAACAAGTCCACCTTTGTGTGGTCAGCGACATGGTTTTGTTTGTGTGTGTTGGTGAGCGCTATACTGCTGTGCGGTAAAGTTGCTATTTTTGCCCCTGAAACTGTGTTGTTCGTTGTGCGCGTCGGTTGCTATGCATGTGGATGGCGCACTTGTTTAAATTAACAGTTTGTGATCTGATTGCTACCACGTATGTCGTCCGTGTTCTTGTCTACGATGCGTATGACCTTTTGTAGGTGAGCACGGACTTAATACACACAAACATGTCGTCATAGAAAGTAGTCACCGTGCACATCTTATTCGTTTGTTATCGAGCACGCTGTTGCTAGTAAAAGTATCAGTCTTGTGCTCTGCATCACAGAATACTCGACATTCAGTCGCCTTGTGCTTTTCACGAGGAGTGTTTTTAACGACTGACTCTTCCAGTGAAAGCCTTTGCGTATATGCAAGTACGGAAAAGTATTCATTCTTCTCTGTTGTACCTCTGTGCCGTTCGATTTCTTTGCGTACCTTTGTTCTGACTCAAGCTCGTCACAGCAGTGCTCAGTTAAAACATTTATATGCTTCTGCACAAACATTCGGGTTAATTCTACTTACCGGGAGATGCACACACTTTCAACCATTAGGTTTGTGACGCTTCGATTGTTAATCCACTTCTTCCGTCTTCACTTCTCTCGGTTTTGCCTAAACTTTGTGTAATTCCGAAGGTTTTCAGTCAGGAAATGGGAATTTTGAGAAAAAAAGTGGAGTACCTCATACTGATTAAAGTCATGTGTAGAAATGTTCGTAACCTGTAACAATTTCGTAAACTGAAACATTTTGTACGTTCTGTGCAGAAGAAGAAAGAACAGCGTTTTTTGAAGGAAAAATAGAAAATTCTTTATTTCCTAGTGTGCAAGAGTTCTACATCGTGTAATTGGTTTCTCTTACACTGGTTGCTACGCCACATTAGGACTCAAAATGACTGATGTTTTCCTTTTTTGCAGGTGTCGATTACAAACCAACTGCTTCACCGGACGATTACTCTGAAAGTACGTCACACCACTGTATTTTAAATCCACTTGCTTAGGAAACTTTGACATACATAGTGTAATTTATTATTTATATATGTAGCTGGTGTAGACTTAAAAACATTTAGTGAATGAGTGAGTGCTTTCCCTTGTTTAATGTCAAAAACGTCATTTAGTAAAAAAACTTAGCGATCTACTTGCTGATCAATCTGATTGATTTCACAATGTTGCGGAGCGCGTTTTGTCAGTGGTGGTAGAAGCAGTCCGATGGTCAGGAGTTGATTCTGTTGGTAGCGTTGAGCAACAAATATTTTACGCATCTTCTGTTTTCACGCAACTAGTCTCTTCTGAAGCGACAAACAAGTACATCTTCGCAAGAAAATGCTCGATTGATTCGTTTTTTTGTCGCCTTTAGTGGAGACTAGTTCCTAAAGATATGTGCAAATTTGAATCATCGCAAAAAGAAGAAAGCGGTGCCCAGTCGGTTGATTCCTCGAAAGCTAACAGCAAGCTTTGGACTTTAAATTATCTTCTGTTTTTGCTGTCAGTGTTTTCCTGAAGCAAAACCATTGAAATGTTCATCGCGACTGGCTGTTTCATTGAAAGTTTTTTCCATTTAAATTTAACCATGTGACACAAATACCGATTTACGTAACATTAGCTAAATCCCGTACACCGCTGTATAGAAATTGTTAGCTTCCTGAAAATGGCACGTTTCGTACGTAATCGTTTTGATATTGTATAAAAATTTTCTTACACTTTCGACATGCGCAGCCGAGAAGTGGACCGTACCGCAGTTCGGTGGCGCTTCTTACGCGGAGTATCCCCGAGTTGAAAGCTTCAGCACAACGACCATCAATATGAGCCTCAGGAGCTTTGACCCTGAAGGCTTGCTGCTTTACGCGTACCTCGAATCACGAAATGACTTCCTTTCTCTCGCAATCAACCTGGGCTACTTGGAGTTCAGGTGAGGCGCGGGACTTGTCGCGCAACGAGGATCTTCACCGTGCTTACATAATAATAAACAGACTGCCGTCCTGGGTAGGCGCTGTTTACGAATGACCTTTACACGCTTTAATGTTGAAGTTGATTCAATGTGCTGCAGCTTCAACGTCGGTTCTGGAAAAGTGGTTCTGAGAAGCAGGCGACCGATTGATGACAGTCGATGGCATACGATCATCGCCAGGCGCAATAGAAAGGACGGGATGCTGCAGGTGCCATGATTTTTGATTCGCTTGAAAAAGCAATCACACGTTAACTTAATTTCAGCAGAAAGGCGCCATAGTTGCACCGAACACTTGAGCTGGTCGGATTTTAAGCTCTTGAATTTTAGATCTCAACAAGGGCGGAGTTTCTGTTGTTTTGTGCACCTAGTTCGGCTGCCGTCCATTCACATCATTTTGCGTTGATTTTCAAACTGGTTTTTATGTGAAACACTGACACGGGCAGAAATGGCCTCGTTTCAGGTCGATGACGAAAGTCCAGTGCAAGGAACTTCGCCCGGAGAAAGCACGGGCCTCAACCTCGATTCTCTCGTTTATGTTGGTGGATTCCGCAACACGATGCAGGACAGGTGAGTAGGTTCGACGAGGTTGTTGCCACTGATTTTTGTCTGTGCGTCTCCGGGGCGGTTGAGGACAATTCGACTATCACGCGGCCGATTCTCTTGTTTTCAACAGCGTGTGTTTTTTCTGTCACGCTGCTGAGTGCAACTTAATGCAGCTTCGAATTGAAAGTTGCCCGTCAGTAGTTCTATTGTGAAACTATAACCCCACTTTTCTCATTGCAGGGTCCAGGAGGAGACTGGAGTCAGCAAAGGCTTGACGGGATGCATTCGGCACCTTGCCATCGATGGCGAGGTTTTGTCTCTGAATTCAACGTCTGGAAATTGCCTCGAGTGGCACAGGTGGGCCGGTCTGATGCAAACATACGCATGGCTCCCGAAAAAAATGAATCGATTAGTATCGAGCTCTGATTTGTAATCTGATCTGATCTGTCTCTCGCTGTGCGTTTGTGTGCTGCTTTTTATACCTTGCTGTGTTAAAGAAAGATGTCCCGCTCAAAGTTCACTTGCTTGAAAGAGACAATCCATGTGATTTCTTGAATTGCCAGGATCGCGGACTGCCGCGCGTCGCCATGCTTCCCCAACCCTTGTAAAAACTCAGCGAACTGCTTCATCACGAAACAAGCAGATGTCTTCACAAACAAGTGCCAGTGCACTAATCGTTATGAAGGTGACCATCTGCAATATAATTGACCTGCGCTTGCAAAGCGTTCCAGATATTTCCAGCTTCTCTTTTGTCCTTGCAGTAAATGTAATGTATCAGAGTTGCGTGTGCTGTTTTTTTTTTCAAAGAGAAGAGTGCGTCACGTTGCTCGCACTACTCGCTTAAGTCTGGATAGAAATCGTTATAGGTGAGAAGGCATTGTTTTTGTTCAAGCTTTTATTGCTAAAAGAAGAGAAAACGTTCGTTTTTCTTATTCCGATCACTGAAACAAGACCAACTTTTCTTCTGCAAGGGTCACGATGCGAGCGGGAAGCGACGAAGCCGAGGATCGATCCTTGCCTTGTCAATCTCTGCCACTCCTCGTCACAGTGCGTTGCGAACACTGGCGACGACGGATACACGTGCCAGTGTCCTGCTGGACGGTCAGGGTCCTTGTGCGAAGACGGTATGTCATCAGTGCGGGGGGCCAAGCTGCCGATCGGCGATTATGTCTCGATACACGTTATAAGCGCCAAACCATTTGCAGGATTCAAAGCCCGATGCTTATGTGCGCGTGTGATTTGTTTCAGATATCCTCGGGATATTGCAAGTGCATTCAGCGAGACATAACTGAGACGAGCAAGCAGAGATTGCACTCGCTGTAAAAATTGTACCCTTTTTGAATTTTAAAGTTTATCGGAACTATTTCGGGGAGAAAAGTTCGTAGTTGCCGCTCGCTGCGACATGCCGGGGGTGCAATGAAGCTTGGATTGATCGCAAAACTTTAAAAAGTTGTTCTCTCTCAGGGGACGAGTTCGATGGATCGGCACCGAATTTCATGCCCGCCTTCGCCCAAGACTCGTACATGCAGGTGGAGTCGCTGAACGCCAGCAACGTCGAATCGGAAATGACCGTCGAAATACTCTTCTACGCGAGTCTTCCTGATGGTGAGTATTGCAGGAATGGCTGCCTGTTCGGTGAAATGCGCACAGTGTTAAGGCAAGGCCTCCTAGATAACGATTTCTAGGCCTTGGTTGAAGTGCGGCCTCAGCTGCTGCGAAATCTCCCGCTGTTCTTCACGTTGTGCCGAATGCGTGGGTCATGTGCTTGCAGGTTTGATATTTTACAACGGGCAACGGAAGTCAGCGGGTCGCAGCAGTCACGATTATGTGTCCTTGAACTTGAAGGACGCTCACCTCGAGTTTATGTACGACCTCGGTCAAGGACCGGCGAAGATCAGGTACATGTCTTTTTGGAACATCGTTTGTTTTTTTGCAATAAGCCGTGTTTGACCAAGACTTCGTGGCAATAAAGAAAAAACGCGCAGAGTAGCGCTTGTATTTGCGCATTGTAACTAGGGGGAAATGCCAAAGAGCAGTGTCTGGCAGGAAATCGATACCGCATGTATTTTTCACGACGCGTCGAAGTGAAGTGCAGCCAGGACACGCTTGAGCGATTCCACCGCGGCTGCTGCCGCGTCGTGGGTGGTTGCGGAGTTAAAAGTTTCAAAAACACGTCCATAGTTCCTGGAAACAAACTTAACCATTTCCCGGCGTCTTCACTTACTGCTCCATGGTGATTAACGCAGCGCAGGTGATCGTGTGGAAGGCACAGGGTTTCTTCATCGCGCGCTTGTGTTCCAGGAGCCCGTCGGCGATTTCGTTGAATCAGTGGCACGCTGTTCGTGTGTCGCGCAGCATGCGACACGGCGAATTGACCGTTGACAGTGGGGAGGTCGTTCATGGCCAGTCACCGGTAAGTACCCTGTTGATTGCGTCGCATTCATTCACTGCTGTCTTGAAGCTTCACGAGTTTGCTCTTCTTCAGAAAGCCGTTGCTGCCGGCAAGGACAAGGTTTGATGCACGGATGCTTGTCGGCGTTGCCTTATTGTTTTTCGATGTTGTTGCGTTGTGCGGCAAGGTCATTTTATTGGTCCGCCATGTTTGTGGTCAGCTTTCGTTCCACCATGTACGATCGCAAGGAATTGTGACAGATTTTGCGAGGGGTGTGAAAAGTAATAATTCAACGAACAACAAGGTTGAGAGTTCGCAGTTTACCTGAACCTGAAACTCGTGTGTAAAGCCCTTCTGATGCTGCTTGCAGCTGAATGCGATGTTCGGATAGTTTGATGTCGTTCGAGGAAAATCTCCGTGACGTTGTTTTGCTGTTTCAGCGATTTGTTCAGCCTTCTGAAAGCAATTTTTTTTCACTTGTAGTTTGTTTACTTTCACGCCATTAACATTCACTGGTATTTTATGTCGTTTCGCATCATTCGCTAGTATTTTTTGCGTTGCCATTCGCTGTTATTTTATTTGCATTCACGCGATTCACTAGTATCTGTGTATTTTCACTCCATTCACTAGTATGTTTATTATTTCATTTATTTTCACGCCAATCACTAGTAGTTTATTTACTTTCACTCCATTCACTCGTGTAGTTTATTTACTTTCACTCCATTCACTCGTATGTTATTCACTTTCATTCCGATCACTAGTATGTTATTCACTTCCACGCCATTCGCTAGTATTTCATTTACTTTCACATCAATCACTAGTATTTTATGTACTTTCACTCCGTTCACTGGTATGTTATTCACTTTCACGCCATTCACTAGTATTTCATTAACTTTCACGCCAATCACTAGTATTTTATGTACTACCACGCCATTCACTTGTATGTATTTACTTTTACTCCATTCACTAGTATGTTATTTACTTTCGCTCCATTTGCTAGTATTTCATTTACTTTCACGCTAATAACTAGTATGTTATTTAGTTTAACGCCATTTGCTAGTATTTCATTACTTCCACGCCAATCACCAGTATTTCATGTACTTTCACTCCATGCACTAATATGTTATTTACTTTCACGCCAATCACTAGTATTTTATGTACAAACATGCCATTCACTAGTATGTTATTTACTTTCACGCCTTTCACTAGTATTTTATGTACAAACACGCCATTCACTAGTATGTTATTTCCTTTCACGCCAATCACTAGTATTTTATGTACAAACACGCCATTCACTAGTATGTTATTTCCTTTCACGCCAATCACTAGTATTTTATGTACTTACACGCCATTCACTAGTATGTTATTTATTTTTACGCAAGCGTTTATGGTATTGGAAACACCGGGTAAGAGCTGCTTATGACGATTTCGTTAGCTCCTTAAGATTTCGTTTACATTGCTGTTCACTTTTTTGTATGTTTGTTTTTTCTGCAGAAAAACCACTCTCAGCTGAACTTGAATCAGCCGCTGTATTTGGGAGGAGTGCCTGATTATTCCAATATGCCTCCCTCGTCAGGAATCACTGTAGGACTGGCGGGCGCTTTGCAAATGGTGATTTTTTCTTTTAGTCTGTTGCGCTTCGTTTCATGGAGAAGAATGGTGGTTTAGTTGCTAAAAATTTGCCAGGTATTTGGTGCGGTTCGGTTTGTATCGACTCAGCTGAATAATCTTAGTTCCTCCAAGTTATATTGACATGGCATCGCAATGAATATGTCAACGCGGCGTTTCGGTCATGAAGTCAAATTGATTGCGACTCTCCGGTATCTGACTTTGCAACCATATCGAGCGTCTGTGTAGCCTTGGGGTGCACAAACGTTTCGCTTTTGCCGGCCGCATTACGTTTATTGTGATGAATTTACGGCCATCAATGAGTTCTAGATATTTTTTGTTTTTTTGCATTGCTTCTGCTTCCCACATACTGAGCCTACCCTGCTTCCACACGTGTGTTTGGCCGTCTTTCCGCTAAGTATCCGCATACAGTAAAGTTTGTATCATTGCCCGGCCCCCATAACTTATGTTTTAAATTACAAGTGCACGGCCGCATGAATGCCAGTTGAAGGCCGTGTACTACCGCAGGTTGTGCGCCCCTGGTCTAGCCACTACATTACTACGAAGAAGCGCAGGTTCTTGATAAGAATATAGCAGAAATTCGACATATGTTGTCTGTTTCCTCTTTAAGATGTCTTCCCTTGGTAATGTATGCTCCAGTAACGTTGATGCGTGTGTTGTCAACGGAGTATCTCGTCTCTTCAGCAGAAAAGTTGTGGCTTGGTGATGGCGTGATGTCTTCCCGGATACTTGAGAAGCTCTTGTTGACATGAATTTCCGCTGTTTCCACAGGTGTCTGTCAGGCATGTTACATTGTCACAGTTATAACTCATTTTCTGATTTCACTCGTTTCAGTTCGAGGTGAACGGTCTGCGAATGCCCCTGACATTGGACAGCAGCAAGCGACATCACAATGTGCGCGCTTTCAATGGACACGCTTGCTTCCACAACCCGTGCCAGAACGGAGCCACATGTTTTCCACAGGCCGAGTCCTACACTTGCCAGTGCACGGCCGGCTACGCGGGAAAGCATTGCGACGCAAGTGAGTAATCCTGGAATGTCTAATTGTCCCAACAAGGAGGCCTTGGTGCAATTCTACATTTCTTCGCTTTACGCTGCGCTGCTTCACCCCGAATGTAATGATTCATCGGCTTTAGTTTCGTTTGTTCTTTAGAAACATTTGAAAGTGGCGTCAGCGATTGTTGTTGGGCTTTGTGTTGTAAAATGCGTCACAGAGATCATTCTAGGTTTCCTAACGCGTAATTCTTGAAGTATTTGTTTAACAGAACAGAAAGCTAATACGAACAAAAACATCCTTCAAGACCAGGGAGCCACTGCCGTGTACTTTGATGGGAAAACGAAAGCCAAGTACAGAAACGCCATTAAGGCTCGGTAAGTTATGACCACATTCCTTGGGCACTTCCTTTTCAGTTCAGTTGTAAATGCTTTGTAAACATGTTAATATTCTTAAGATGCACAGGAAATTGTGAGAGTTTGTTTAACCTTTATTATTAACATTGCGTGCATCGGATTCAGCGTTGGGATGAACCAGCTTACCAAGTATGTATTTCGTGAGTTGAAAGTGCATTTTTTTCTTGACTCGGGATTTGAACTCTTACCCTATATGTGTTTTTAATATTGCTATCGTTTTCTTCTCTTGCGGATATTTTGAACTGTTGCACCAATTTAGAAAAATAAATTGTTGTGATGCGTCAAAAGGCACTTAATTTCCCACATGAAAATAACGAAAAGGTTTCCCTTTCTTTGAAGTCTTTTCAGGAATTACGACAGGACGTAAGACATTCTTTGTGTTGGTGTGAATTGAATGATATTCATTTTAATGACTTGCCTGCTTCATCACGCATGTCACCACAATCGTCACAACTGCATCTTTTTTTCTATTCTTGTTTTCTATCATTACGCTTTTCTACTTATTAGGAACAATTTTCACATTTCATTTTTGTGACCAAAGCCGATTCGATACATCCCTGTTAAATTTAATGTATTCGAAAAGTTGTACGGGACTAATCAAAGCTACATATTGTTGTAAGTCGTTTTTTAGTTTTTGCCTTTTTTGTCTTTTGACTGCAAAGGTTTAATTGAAAATTAGGCGATGCCTTGTCGGTAGCACGGGTATAACTAGTGAAGATATAGCTGCAAGAGAACATGAGAATAAGTCAGTTTAGAGTAAATAGTAATTTAGCAGACTATAATATCGGTTTGTATGTGCGTGTAATTAACCTATATGACCAAGCGTAAAACGCGTGCGTTAGTGACACACGGTTGTCACGAAAAACTTTTTCTTGATCTTACCATTCTGTTAGACTGTTAGGTTTTCTATATGTGGGAGTATATTGTGGACTTGCAGCAAAATGTCTGCGCGATACTCGTCCGCTGACCACAAGCTTATATTGGTGTAATTAACTTTGTATCGTATCATCCCCATGCCGCTCCTCACGTGTAATCCATACGTCGTTTGCATGATCGCGTTGCACTGTGGCATCCGCGAGAGACATGCTTTTTGTCTAATCGACGCATACCGCGCGAGGTTTCGTTTTAACCAAAGGAACGTTGATATTTTAATCCTGTCTGCAGAAATCCTGTGAAGGATCGCAACTAACTATGTATTCAGTCTCCTCACTTGATTTTGTAACTAACATCTCGTAGTGACGTGCTTCAGTGAACTCCCCGGTCAGAGTTACCTATGACGCAACTTTGTAAAGATCGTTGTAGCTGTTGGAATATAATCGCTGCGGTCAGGCTTATCGGAAACCGTTTGCCGCGTCAACGTTTCTGTTGCGAAATCGCATTAGTGTTCGCATCAATTGAACGAAATTATCGTTATGATAAATTATGACAGCTTGAAATTTTTCTGTTGGGTGCATTTCAGAAGCCGTGCCTTGAGCCACAACGTTTACGAACTGGTGCTTCGGACTACAGCGGGTCACGGCTTGCTACTCATGGCTGGCAAGGCTGTAGGCAACAACGATTATCTCGCTGTAGCGATTAGTGACGGTCGAGTGCACCTGCGGTTTAATCTGGGTTCTGGGGCTGCTCACTTGGTATCCGAAGACCGAATCAACGACGGCACCATGGCTGTAATTAAAGTGGAAAGGTAAGACCAGCAGTTTGGTTCTGGTTTTGTTTCGCAAATGACCCGGAAGTTGCTGTCTGGACAGAAACTGTCCGTTGATTATTTGAACAACAAAACTTGAATGAGAAACTGCAAAGACCACAGCAATCTGTGAACATAGCTTGAAAATGCTCGGTCACCCTGAGAGTTACACGTGTGAAGGAATTGCGGCCCTGGGATTGAACATAACATAAGCATAGCGATTGCTAGCTGCGTTGGACAAATTGTCCCTAATGTAGCAATACAAGCAAGTCTTATTTCAGCGTTTGCCCTTCCCACGTTATTGCAGAACCAACCGTTCGTCTCAAAATTTCCTACTTTTGAAAAATAATCAATCAATGTCTGTGTGAATTGATGGCACGAATAGGTCGCGATTACGTCATACATACAAACAGTGGGTTGGGTTCGTTCGAGGGGATATTTTCGCAAAAGCTTAAGTATGTTTTCAACTATTTAATGCAGCAACGTTTTTAAAGCTGCTTCATTCAAATATTTTTGCGCTTGTGAGTCTTGAATAGGTGTTACTTGTTCAAGCAAGGTTTCAGGATATTCAGTGTTTGTCGAAAATGTATCGTTCTAACACATTGATACAGGTTTCATGGACAAAGCAATGTGTCAAAAATCTACATCTTTGTGCCAAGCTGCCCTCTTGCATAGATGACTCAACAAAAGCCTGACTTCGCCACTCAATACCGCAGACCATTAAGCCTGTCTTCCCATGCGGAAAATGTCATTGTTGATAGAAATGCAGTACAGAAGTAGCCGCGTAACGCCGGCGCAAGCAGAGATGGCGCCACTAACCACTTATAGCAATCCAAAGAGATTACAAACGAGTATAATGAAGCTGGACTGAACTTGCCAATAACACTTGCTTGCATCGCCACTTCAGAAATACTTCAACAATTTCGCATAAGAAATCTCATGAGTACGAGTCACAACTCTGAAATTCGAATCCCGAGTAATGCGCTTGAGTCACAACCAATTTTTTCTTTTGCTGTCAATTAATTCTTATTTCTTGTTTTACAGTAGTGTGTATGGCAAAGTAGAAGAATTTCGTTATGGCATACACAGAAAGAAAATTTCATTGTATCAAATTATATTCCCGCTGATTGTAACGAGCTGTCTGCGGGCGGCCATCTCCACTTGCTTGAAATGCTTGCGTCATGGGCCACACGACCACCAGTTAACGCCGAGCACGAAACCAGAAAGGCCGAAAGTACGGTTTTTCAAGTCTTCGGTATGGCAGCATGACTTCAGCTTTAGCGGCACGTGCACAATCTACTGCACCGTATAGCCGGTGTGTATACAGTAAAAGCGAGTAAATCGTTCAACAAAGTTGAAGTTGTTCCTAATTACTTCGAAAAACTCGTTAGTGACGTCGCATATCTGCGCATGTGCTTGGTGCTGTGTTCAGAAAGCGGAACTGAATCCTACTGCGTTGTTTAACAGAAAGTACAACAAAGCAACGCTGCAAGTCAACAATGGAATGCCGCAGACAGTAACATCGCCTGGACCAACCCGTAACCTGAATACGGATGGAGTGCTCTGGCTCGGTACGAAATGAGAACGAGATATGGCCTTCCAACATGCATAACAGGAATTTGCTTTTCGTAACGTTGTTCTGATAGATTGTTTTTCCTGGAATTTTCCAGCAGTATAAATGAGGCGGGTCTGTTTCTTAAATAGTCTCCTGTCAGATTGAAAACGATCGAGTCATTTTTATTGTGTTGTTGTAATATATCTGCAGTTGCTTATATTGCACTTGCGCATGATTGCCAGCGTTCACTGTGAAAGCACATGTAGACAGTGGCACGATTGAGCTTTGTTGCTCAGTGATCCTTGAGAAAAGAAATTATTCAGATTTTGACGAGTTTAAGGCGCTCCACCACGCGTTAGTACAATTTTAAAACCTTTTACCGCATGAGTGTAGTTTTTAATCTGCTTTTTCGCCAACGCAAGAAAACAAGTTGAACATTGTCTAGTTAGAGATGTTTGCGTTTATTTTAGAATGCTACAAGTTTGTTTGGGTCATTTGCGAAGCGATTTAACAAGACGTGCTTAAAGATACTGAGATGCTGCGGTGGTAGATATTAGCAGCTTTCATCTCGCAAGACCCGTGCTTTGCTTTTTCCCAGGCGGAGTGGATTACCAGCCCCGCGGTGCTGGTCTTTACAAGTCCTTCTTTCACCCTCTCGTCGGTTGCGTGTCATCTCTGAAGATCCACGCCGAGCCGGTCCGCATTCGCGAGGACGCTCTGAACGCGCCGCAGCTGCGGTCCTGTCTGCTTCGATAACCTCTCGCCTTCAGACCGCGCCAGGATCGATGTGCCGCCGTTTTCGCACCAGTGCCGACGGTCACGACCTGCGCGCAGCGAAATGCGTTCCTGTTGTAAAAATTGTTTTAGGAAAGTAATAATCCGTCATCTTGAAGTTTTCGGCGTCTCAACGGTTGTGTTGTTGATTTTCGGAGATGTTTTCAACGCTGCCGACCTTGCCGGTTCACGCGCGCACGTCTCTTCGCGCAAGGGCAGCGTCTCTGTGAAAGCTGTACCGCGTTGAATGGCCACCTGCTGTGTGGCCCTTTAACGCGCAATCAAATCAGCACTACTTTCTGTACTTTCATTGCCTGACCTCATGCGTTTATCTTCGTTTGTGGCTTCGCAGAATGAGTATCGATCAAAGAAATCCGTTGTTTTTCTCGTTTTATTTTCTTATTTTTTCGTCCTTCATTCGTTTCATCGTCATCATTGCACTTCACATTCACAGCGAAAAGTATGGAACTGGAAAACGAGTCACGCATCCCACATTCTGAAAATAACTGTGACGTTTGTTTCCAGCAACGGCACAGACCTTCCTCATTCCAAATTCACGTTTTTGTGGCCATTGCGGCTGCAGCGCACTACTCCAATGATCACGCACTGCTACTCGTTCGTTTGATAATATCAACTGACCGGGTAAAGCTTGCGTGCTTTCCCGCACAAGAAGGTCGTCATCATGGCGATAAACATCCTGGTACGCGCGCGTTCGATGTTTCGACTCGTTCGGCGCAAAGACTAACGTCAGGTACACATCGTGTTAATCTCGCCGCTGCACATTCGAAGATGTTTTCACGACTTCGTCGCAAGACCGTGCGTAGCGTAAGGAAAGTGTCACTTGAAGCACGAGCACAGTGCCGCGAGCTGAATTGCTCTGTTCAAGCGTTGAAACATTCGTGTTTCTGACACTAGTTGCCCAAAATCCATTCCACAGCATTCAAAAGTATTGACTTTTGGTTAAATCTGCGGATGACTAAAGAATGTTTCTGAAATACGTGGTTATTTCCATCCGTCCGTGTTGCTGTTTAATAAAACTTTGTATTTTGCCTCAGCTGCGGTTTTATAATTTTTAACTCTGGCAGTTGTGCTGTTTTGCGCCATGCGTTTTATCTGAGCGATTCATTTCTAATTTCCGTTTTGGCGAATCGCTCTCCAACGCGATTCGCGTTCTGGTGCTAGATGGCGTCACCAGCGCCATTAAACAATTTAGTGACGTCAAGCACGCTTTTTTACGACCGCTTTACTTGATGCAGAAGAATTTGCAGTTTCTTTATTCTGAAGCCAACTCCTTGCGGGACATTGACCGAAAAAACTCTCTTACGTTGCTTTGCCGTAAACTGATATTTTTAACGGTATGTGCGTTTATTTATTTTGCTCGAAGTCTGAAAGCTTTCGTTTGTAAGAAGTGAAGCAGCAGCATTGGACCCTTATGTTCTTGTCAAAAACGGTTGTACAGTGATCGCGTAGATCCTCCCCACTTCACCTGATCGTTGTAGCTCGAGTCTTTCACTTGCATAGACGTGAAACCACATTTTTAGTCCAAGATTTTTACCAGATAACCAAAGAATTTCGCATAAGAAATCTCATTTTTTAATCGTATGGCATTTGTCTATCTTTTTTACCAATTTTTAACATACGCACCCATAGTCTATCATATTTTTTCCGCAACAGTAATAAACAACCTCGATCATGCTTTTGATATATCCATTTGTTGATAATAAGAGCTTCGTGAAATTTTTGTCCATTTCAACGCGATTTTCAAATACACCGGGTGGGCAGTTAACCTCTATCCCCGCTAACTTTTAACTCTTGAATCAGTCTGCTGTTACTTGTATTTTTCATATCGGTCAGATTTGTCGGAAAGTTAGATTAATTGACAATGCTTGAAATGTTGTAGCAGTTCTTACCGACATGTTTTTTTCTTGATCGGTCGTTTTTTTTGGTCTCGTTTCTGTTTTACGCGTGTGTCTGTCTTTGTTTTGCTGTGAACCTTGCATGCGTCCGTGTTGAGTCTGCTTTGCGGTAGCCGTCGTTGGCGTTGTGGTTTATATCACGTCACGATTTTCAGCATATCGTTCTAACGAAATAGTTATCACTTGTATGTCGTACTCTGTGCTTCGTGACTGCAGGCCTGGTCGGAAAAGCGTAGCAAGCTTTGAAATCGTTGTTCGGCAGGCGGCTGTTCGGGTTATACGTTGTTTCTGGTTACTTTCAGCGGAAATTATTTCAAGCCTTGGTTTTAAGGTTTTACAGCTGGCCAGTGGGCATTGATACGTTTAAGACCAAATTCCAGCTCGTTCAAAACATTTTAGTTGCAAACTACGAGCCTATTATGGGTCCTTGCGCGAAAAAATTAATACTTTTGTAATTAATTAGCCAAATTTGCAAATGCTGTGTTGTGAATTAAATATAAATTTTTAGATTGTATTATTCCCTGCCCAATCATAAAGCCCAATGAAAGACTTTCTGGCGACGTTTTTGCTGAAATTTTTTTTGCAAGTTGAACTAGTAAAATAGTGAAATAAGAAAAAACAAAAATCAGGTATTTTGTTGTGAAGGCCATTCGGCCTCGCGATGCGTGTAACAGTGATGTTATATTTCACTGCCGTTTAGAGTAAACTTTCTGAGAACACTGGCATTTTATGACAAAAACTACTCGAGATGCGCCCGAAACTACAATGAAAAGAATCAGACCCGCCCGTTTGTGTTCGACTTAGCTCAGTTGAAACATAAAGCAAGTGTAGTTTTCTTCATGGTTTTATTAATTTAAATTTCATCACTATATCAACTTCACTGCGACATTAACATCAATGCGAAATTGCTATAATAATCAGGAGTAATAACACGAGTTCAGTAGTTTCAACACAGGAAGTAACCAAAGCCACTTTTTATTTTTGACAGGCATTAAACCATTTTATAGATTCCAGTGGGAATCTCTTCACCAGTGGGTTCAAGTTGCTTATCAGGCAGTGGCCTTCAACAGACTGAGGTTCAGTCGCAGATTGCGCTGGTTTTGTGCCCAAGAGTGCTCCTGTTACATCTTTTCGAATACTCTGTTTATTTTATTATAATCTTATATCACTATTGGTTGTCTTCATAAAGCTGCCCTCACGAAGGAGCAGCCTCATCTTATAAAATATTACTCTCCCCGTGGTTACATTCGTAGGGCTGTCCTCTCACTTCAGATGACCTCTTTCGCTCTAGGTTGCCCTCTCTCACTCAGACGAATTCCTCTCTTACTTGGAGGCACTGTCTCTCACTCCGAAATGCCCTCGCTCGCTCTAAGAGCGAGTTTTCATTGGTCGAAATGTGTCACGTCATGTATTATCTTCGGAGCGTGTTTTTGCACGTTACAAACGTAATGTTATTTGATCTGTTTTAGTTTTAAGTTATAATTTACACCAAAATAGTAAAGGATTTGCCTATTGGGTGTTGATCATCAATAACAATGCATAACACACACAAATGACATTTAAATTCATCACAGTCAATTCTGACTTCATAATATCCAGTCCGGATTGAGAAATAACCTCAATCTTCAAATTGTTCTATCCTTATACGTTTATTGGGAAGTCCATTGTTCATTGTCTGTGAAGTCTTGGTTTCCCAACATTCCAATCATTACCGTGTATCGAAAGTAGTGACAAACTTATTGGTCGTTTCCTTGACTTGTTTTCAGAATCAATGTCACTTATCAGGTGAATGCCTGTTTCATGTTGAGATTGCGAGGCGATCTCAACATGTGCCATAACGTCGAAATCTTAGAAATCACCATTAGGGGACATCTGTGAGCATTTGGGCTGCTACGGCACTGACTATCGCTATTTGCTGAATATAATAGCGGCGTTATCCCTCCCGCTACTAAACAAAAGTAGTAGTGTTGCGATCGGAAATCCCGAGCGGCATGTGCGCAAAGCTTCGCACTGTGGCAGCAAGCAACAATAGAGATCACCCAACGAGATCACTCTATTATTGCTTGTTCGCGCCACATATATATAGTGTTTTTCTTCACACACATCCCGTTTGTGGTGAATCCCATATTTAACGCAACGCCACCGGAGAGGTTGCAACAGTAGCGAGCTACCGTTACTTTTGGTGCATTTAAAATTGGTGCTGTGTTGCAGAAGCAGGGTTTTTTTTCATTTGTTTATGTCCAGGAACGAAGTCCATAGTATGAACACACACACCCTGCAGAACGCAGGTCGACAAAAACAGAACGTAGTACAAGGCATTTAAGCCGGCGGAATCAGGGTTACCGACACGTTTTGCAACTGCATTGAAGACAGAACCACTGGGTTACAGACACATTCTTAACACTATTGTTAGCTAGCACGTAACACCTGTTACAAAACTACTGCGGAGTTGGGCGCAAATTCCCAAATTGGTCGAGTCTAGGTAAAATGCGAAAGCATTGTGGCATGACACGCCATCTATGAAACAGATACTGCAAAGTTCTAAAACAGTCTAACCTTGAAATGTTTTTTTTAAGTTATCAATTGTTGTAGGAACTTCCTTACAACAAAATGATTTCAATAAAGAAATCCACAAAGACAAAGCATACGAAACCATAGACAATGCATATGAGGACTTAAGCATTGAAATGCCTAAAGCACAAACCTTGTGAAACGACAAGAACGACCTTTGGACCTGGATGATGTGAAAACATTACAACAATGATGTAATGAAACAGCTGAGAAAGTTATGGACGAAGAAAATAACCAAATATGGACATAAATTAGAACATAACCAATTATGGACACACAAAAGCTGACACAAACTAGAATAAAGAGTGAAGCAAGATTACCACTCTGAGAACCGCAACTACTCTGACTCATGGAAAGCATAGAATTACGTCAAGCAACAAACAACCTGCAGTAAAACACCTGCTAACATAAACGAAGTAAAAAGTGAACTTCCGAAGCGGGTATTACCCCAGGTAAATTACTTTCGAGAAGGCAACTTGTGAAAGAAACAAGATAATAAATAAAATAAGAATTTAGTCAGTTTCATGAGCAGAAATAAGAAAGAGATAAGTAACAAAGCTATAAAAGACCACCAAAAACTGCCTTGGACGAGACCATCTCCCACCTGGCCTCAGGAACACAAGACGAAGAACCAAGAAGAAGAAATCTCAAGCAAGGAGGAACACTGCAATGACAGCACAGTCACCCACACCTGCTGCTCATTTTTAGATCTGTCTGAGGAGAGACACGTTTGCTACAGATCAGTCTTCATGAACAGTTGTGCTATGTCAGTTAGATATACTGTGTTCAGCAATTGATTGAAGTACGAATGTTTGATGTCAGTTACAACAACGTTTGATATGTTCTACATTTGTTCAAAAGTAAGTTATGCCAACTTCGATTTAAAAAGAACTATGCAAGTTGGAATTTTATAGACCACTCATTAATTACTTATGAAACATAATGTTTAATTGAAGTGAAGACTTAAATGCGTGAAACGATTGTGTGTTCCGGGTAACATTCGGGTATGTTAAACAAACTTAGCTTTTGCGACAATGTACCTTGGTATTCGCATGGACCCATTTGAATGAAATACGGTACCTAAAGTATCTTTTGTCTTGTCGTATGCATTCCAGACCAAACAGTATATGGCAAAGCAACAGATATAACACAATTTTGTTGGATGCTCTTTTTTAAACAACCATGATGTGAAAATAATATTCATTGAACAGTTACGATACAGGAATTGTTCATTTCACAGCGAATGCACATATAAATGAAACTTAGACTGCAGACACACATACAGTGCGTTTAGTTTTGTAAGTGGATTGCTGCGGGTTCATCAATCGCCTCTATCAATGCTGGTTTCTCGCTAGAGTCGAATGTAGAACTCAAGAGAATAGTCAAGAAACAAAAACGTCAAAACTTCTTTTCAACAAGGTTTTACGCGCGTGTAAATTGAATCAGGCCCACCACCAGGGCGGGGATAAAACGGGCAATTGCAGCCGCCTCGAAGTTTTCAGGCATCATTTTAGATTTTTTTAAAAAGGTGATGTTGATCTATGGCTTTAGTGAAATCCCGTGAACAAACTATTGACTACATGTACTGGAAACTGAGCTCCTTGTTTCTACATGTTTCAGGTTATTCGCAAATAATAGCTTTGAATAGAACGTAGTTTTATAGCCTGCGTGTAAAGAATGCTTATTATATCGAGAGCAACTTGACCAACCACCGTTTTGTTAACACTCTAGCTTTTGAAAGTGCAATCCACTTTCACTTTTGAAAGTGCAATCCACTTTCACTTTTGAAAGTGCAATCCAAGTGTTGAATGAATCAGCTTCAAACGTGTGCAATCCCGCACCAGCTGTAAAAATAACCGTCCTATCATTAACAGGGGCGCAGCCAGGATTTTTCTAAGGGGGGGGCTGAAGTTATGGAAGCAAAAGCCTTGAAAAGGAAAAATTGCTTGTGATTAGAATAGTCAAGAAAAGCACATAATTTGTGGAAAAACAATTGACTGTACTCACCACGAAAACTGGAGGTCCTTCCAACTAACCTTCCATCTTGTTTCTTTGATATTCTTTCCTGACGACCGCAAAACTCGACAAACTTGATTACATG